>Ga0116226_10000672_pt1 | contig 29175 bp, 19 predicted proteins | sample S1TSphfallax_FD_89692 | JGI IMG/M metagenome (GOLD analysis project Ga0116226, IMG submission 89692) | Host-associated microbial communities from peat moss isolated from Minnesota, USA - S1T2_Fa - Sphagnum fallax MG | ecosystem: Host-associated > Plants > Peat moss > Unclassified | place: USA...
GTAGCTGGTCCATTCGCGGTACGTGTCTCGCGATACCGAGTTTCTCGGTTACGCTGCTCCTCATGTCGGTGCTGTCGCCGCCGCGGTGCGCCATGGCCGGACCGTTTTGGGTCGGCGGTGCCGCGGTGGTGGGCATCGCGCTGATGGCGTGGGCGTGGTATCTCGCGACCGGAGTCGCGCAACGGTTCGCGATGCTGGAGGCGCAGGCGCGGCAGGCCGTCGTCGATGCGGGGCTTTCGGCCGAGGCGGCCCGAAGTGCGAAGACCGATTTTCTGGCCAACATGAGCCACGAAATACGCACGCCGATGAACGGTGTGCTGGGCATGGCCCAGATTCTCGGCGAGACCCATTTGGATGCGGCGCAGCGTGAATATGTCGGCGTCATCGGCGGCAGCGCCAAGGCGCTCCTGTCTTTAATCAACGACTTGCTCGATTTGTCCAACATCGAATCGAAGAGCCTGGTCTTGGAGAGCGTCGACTTCGTGCTCCGTGACCTGATCTACGAAACCGTGACGGCAACGACGCTGTCGTCGGTCGAGCGAGGCATCGAATTGATCGTCGACGTGCAGGCGACCGTGCCGTTCGTCGTGCGGGGAGATCCTGGCAGGCTGCGGCAAATACTGATCAGCCTGCTGGGTAATGCGGTCAAGTTCACCCATGAAGGGTATGTGCATGTCGAAGTGTCGAGCACGGTGGAACGTGGCGATCTCGTCTTGCGCATCGCGGTCACGGATACCGGCATTGGTATTCCCCAAGACAAGCTCGAGAGCCTGTTCAAGCTGTTTTCCCAAATCGATCCATCGGCGACGCGGCAATATGGAGGGAGCGGCGTCGGACTGTCGATCGTGCGCCGGCTCGTGGAGCTCATGGGGGGGCAGGTCGGTGTCAGCAGCGAGGAGGGCCGGGGTTCGACATTCTGGTTCACCTTGAAGTCGGTGGCCGCAGCCAATCAACCGCGAACCGAACCTTTGGGTCTCGGCCGGCGGGTATTGGTCGTGGACGACATCCCGGCCGGCCGCGCGAGCCTGGTGACCAAGTTGCGTTACTTCAGTTACGAGGCGGTCGCGGCGCAGTCCGTCGAGGAAGCGCTCGAGATTCTGGACCGAGGCGAGCGATTCGATCTCGTACTGGCCGACGAGTTGATGCCGAAGCGGGGCGGACTTGATCTTTTGACCGAGCTTCGGGCGCATTCCCGTCATGCAGCCATGCCTTTCGTGCTGCTGTCACTTTTTCGCACGGAGGCGAAACATAGCGGCGGATTGCGGCCCGACGGAATCGTCTTGAAACCGGTACGCGCCACCACGCTCGCGACGTTGGTCGATGGCATCGTCAGCGGCAAACAACCGCGCGTGGCGATGACTGGCATGCCGACACCCAAGTCGCAGGCGCTGATCGGGAATCGAATTTTGGTGGTCGACGACAATCCGGTGAACCAGCGCATTGCCGAGCGCATGCTGCGCAAGCTCGAGATCGATGTGGTCCTCGCCGACAATGGCGCCGAGGCGCTCTTGCGGCTTGCCGAATCCGCGTTCGACGCAGTTTTGATGGATTGCCAAATGCCGGTGATGGACGGGTTCACCGCGACCCGCCGCTTTCGGGAGACCGAAATTCAGAAGGGGGGTGCGCACATCCCCATCATCGCGCTCACGGCGAACAACAGCCATATCGATCGCGAGGCATGTTTGGCGGCCGGCATGGATGCTCATCTCGGCAAGCCGATCGATGCCTCGCGGTTGGCGGAATGTCTTTCTCAATACCTGGAGCCCGTTATGCCACCTGAAGTAGATCTTGAAGCTTTCCGCGCGTTGACCGGTGGGGATGCCGAATTCGAGCGTGATCTGGTCCAGACCTTCGTCAGCAGCGGCGACAAGTGTCTCGGCGAGATCGTGGCGGCGTTGGCGGTCCGGGATTTCGACACCATCGGCAGCCGAGCGCATGCGTTGAAAGGCGCGAGCGCCAATATCTATGCCCACCGGCTGAACGCCGTCGCCTCCCGCTTGGAGACCGCGGCGCGCCATAAGGTATCCGTGGATTTGGATGATCTCGTCCGCCAGCTCACCACGACACTCACGGCCGTGAATCACGAGCTGGGTCAGGTGGGCTGATCGGCAGGGTCTTTATGTCAAGCCCGGCTCCCGTACGGTCGCGCAATGATTGCGCGGCCGACGCTTTTTCGATAGCATTCGACGCCATCACGAAATAGAATTCGCAATAGCGAAATTGAATTTATCTCAGGAGGGAGTGATGGCAAATAAACAGACGGGTATGTTACGTAGCGGCGCCGGCGCACTGGTCGCGATATCGTTTTGTACGAGCGGTGCGATGGCGGCCGATGCCGGCGCGGATGTGGCTCAGGCGGGCCCGGATCAAATCCAAGAGATCATCGTCACCGCACAAAAGCGCTCGCAGAATGAACAGGATGTGCCCATCGCGATCACGACCTTCACCGCGCAAGCGCTGCAGGATAAGAACATCGTCGACGTACAGGGTCTCGCGCGGCTCTCGCCGAGCGTCAATCTCGACACGGCTTCGCCGTTCGGCGGCTCGAACCAGGTGTTGTCCGCATCCATCCGCGGCATCGGTCAAGACGATTTCGGCATCAATCTAGACCCGGGTGTCGGCGTTTACGTCGATGGTGTCTACTTCGCGCGCACCACGGGCGCGAACGTGAACCTCCTCGACGTCGACCAGGTTGAAATTCTCAAGGGTCCCCAGGGGACACTGTTCGGCCGCAACACCATCGGTGGCGCGATCAACGTGGTCACCCGCACGCCCGGCGATCAATTCATGATACGAGCCGAGGCGAGCGGTGGCAGCTACAACCGTCGCGACGTTCAGGCGACGATGGACATTCCGTTCAGCGACACCGTGCTCTCGTCGTTCACATTCTCCTCGCTCAATCGGGACGGCTATCAAAAGCGCATACCGTATCCATCCGCGGTTCCCTACGTCGAGACGCCGGTCGCCGAATTCCCGAATGGCGGCACGGAAACCTACTCGAGCGAAGGCGGTCAGGGCGAGAACGTGCTGCGATCCAAGGTACTCTGGAAGGCGTCCGATCAGCTGAACGTCACCTGGACCGGCGATTGGACCCACGTCGATGAGTCCTCGGTGCCGGAATCCTTGCTCGCGACGATCACGGCCCCGCAACCGGGGGTGCCGCCGAGTGCGGCGCTGTTCGGTTTGTTCTATAACCTGTGCATCAATGGCGAATTCGTTCCCGGCTGCGGCCGGCCGTCGATCTCGGGCGCGAATCTGAATCCTCTTTCCTACCGGCTGCCGTTCGGCAGTCAGTACATCACCGGCAATCCCGACCTGACTTATGCGACGGGTCCGGACTTCGACAAGATGGATCAGTTCGGCACTGCCGTGACGGCCGACTACGAACTGTTCGACGCGACCCATTTGAAATCGATCACCGGCTATCGAAAGCTGGATTGGGACGTCGGTCTGGAAACCTCCGGCGCACCCGTTCTCATGAACGAGGCCTGGTTCGCGCAGACCCAGCACCAGGTGTCCGAGGAATTGCAATTGACCGGCGTCGCTTTGGACGATCGGCTCAAGTATTCGGCCGGTCTCTATTACTTCGATGAGAACGGTGCCGAGGCGGACTACGTGTTGATCGGCGCCGGCTTGCTGCAGATCCAAGGCTACGAGAAGATCGAGACGAAGTCCTATGCGGGCTATGCGCACCTCGAGTACACGGTGGTCGACAATCTCAACGTGATTGCGGGCGGCCGATATTCCGACGACAAGAAGACCCTCTCGGAAAGCCAGCCCGTGTTCGCCGTTGCCGGGCCGCCGTTCCAGACGACGCCGACCGGGGACAACTCGCAGAGCTTCTCCGTGTTCACACCGACCCTCGGGCTGCAATATTCCTTCAGCAAGGATGTCATGTCCTACTTGACGTACTCGAAGGGGTACAAGGATGGCGGCTGGACGACGCGTCTGACGTCGCCGCTCGATCCCTTGCATGTGCCGACGTTCGGTCCCGAGAAGGCCGACACGTACGAGTTGGGCATCAAGTCTGACTGGTTCGATCGCACGTTGCAGGTCAATGCCGACGTCTTCTATACGAAATACGACAGCATCCAGCTGAATTTCCAGGAAGGGCTGTCGCCGACCATCGAGAATGCCGGCGATGCCGACATCAAGGGCGTGGAATTGGACGGCACGTGGATCATCGGCCATGGCTTTTCGCTTGCCGCCACCGGTGCCTTCCTCGATGCCTATTACACCTTTCTGGCGCCCGGCATCAATGCGGGACAATCGTGCGTGCAGCCGTTCGAGGCGTGCATCACGACCGCGAGCCTGTTGCCGAAAACACCGCGTTGGAAGTATAGCGTGAGCCCGACGTACAAGACGGGTCTGCCCAATGGCGGTTCGCTGCGTCTCGGTTTGGACTTCACGCATATTTCCGAGATGGCCAACGATTCGATCAACACCTCGCTGCTCATGCGCCCCGTGTCGAACTTGTTGAATGCGTCGCTGACCTATGCCTCGCCGGACGACAAGTACGAGTTCGTCGTGGGTGGGACGAACATCACGGACGATCGGTTCTTGACCACGGGCAACCAGGACACGACCGCGAGCATCATCTATGGGACGTATAACCCGCCTGCGGAGTGGTATGTGACCGGTCGGGTGAAGTTCTAAGCGATAGGCAAGCGGCCCGTCCGGTCTAGGACGGGTCGCTCTTCGGCAAGTGCATGACCTTGGCCGGATCTTCACCGTAGGGCGGCGAGTAGATGACCAGCAGCTTGATGCGCTCGGTCAGCACCTTGATGTCGTGGAACACCTTGGCCGGGAAGAACATCATGTCGCCGGCCTTCACATGGTGGTCGACGCCGTCGATTCCGGCGATGGCTTCGCCTTCGAGAATGTACACGGCTTGTTCCAAATCCGGATGAGCATGCGGCGGCGAACCTTTGTGCCGTTCGATGTCGCCGAGCGCGATCTCCATGTACTTTGCGCCGTTCACGTTCGGCCCCACCAAGCGGTAGTTCTTCGTGCCCGTATGATTCGCGGGACTGTAGCCCTCGACCTCGGAGGCGCGGATGATATAGGGGGACTTTTCGCTCATTTGTGAGATTCCTTCGTGAGGTCTTAGATCGTTTCACCGGCTGCGGGTACGAGCTGCCTGTGTTCCCCGCGGCCGGCAAAGAAAAGCGCACAGGCGCAGAGCATGGCAAGTAATGCGATCGAGCCGAGACCCACCCGGAAATCGCCGGTCGTGTCCTTCATGTGGCCGATGAACCAGGGGGACAGAAAGCCGCCTGCAACGCCTAAGGCGCTGATCGCACCGATGCCGCCGGCCGCTGCGGCGCCGGTGAGGAACGTGCCGGGTATCGACCAGAAGGGCGCCGTGAAGGCGAGGGTGCACGCAAATGCGACCGCGATCGCGGCGATGCGCAGCGTGGGATCCGTCAAGAGTACGGACACGAGCAACGCTACGCCGCCACAGAAATTGGCCAGCGCGGCGTGGCCATACCGCTCCTGGCGGCGGTCGGACCGACGTCCCCACCAGATGAGCGCGATCAAGGCCAGCACGCTTGGCGCCGCGACGATGAAACCGGTTTGCAGGTTCGTCGCGCCGAAGCTCTTGACGATCAGCGGCAGGAAAAAGGTGATGCTGTTGAGGAGACAGACGTTGGTGAAATACACGGCTGCAAGCAGCAGCAGCCTCGGGTTCGTCAGGGACTGCACTATGGAATATTTACCGCGCGTCTCGACCGCCGACCGCTCGGTTCGCAAGCGGTTCACGAGCCAGTGACGCTCCTCGTCCGGCAGCCAGGACGCTTGCGCGGGACTGTCCTGCAGCCGAAAGACAATCACGGGCGCAAGCAGCAGCGCGGGTGCGGCTTCCACCAGATAGAGCCACTGCCACCCTTGCATGCCGGCGGTACCGTTCAGCGACAGCAGTAAGCCGGACAGTGGGGCACCGATGATGCCGCTGACCGGAATCGCGGCGATGAATATCGCCAGCACGCGTGCACGGTAGGCGGCGGGAAACCACAAGGTCAAAAAGAACAGTATGCCCGGGTAGAATCCCGCTTCCGCCGCTCCGAGCAGCAGCCTCACCACGTAAAAGCTCGTTTTACCGGAAACGAGTGCCATGCCCGCCGCGCACAGACCCAGAGAGAACATGATTCGTGCGATCCAACGCGTTGCCCCGAAGCGGTACAGCAGCAGGTTCGAGGGGATCTCGCACAGACAATAAGTCAAAAAGAACAGGCCGGCGCCCAACCCATATTCCGAGGCGCTCAATTTCAGCGCGGCGTTCATCTGCAGGGATGCAAAACTCAGATTCACGCGGTCGAGATAAGCGAAGAAATAGCAGAGCATCAGCAGCGGAATGACGCGCAGCGCCGTGGCGCGAATGGTGCGGCGCTCGATTTCGGACGCATCGTTCGAATGCAACATGCTGTCTCCCACCCTTGTTAGTCTAATACACGTATCGTAGAATTGCGCTATATCGTAACTGATTGCGCTATAGCGAAGTATAAATAATCCTGCACCGGGTCTGGACCGGCGCGGTGGGAGTGTCATTCATTGGAAGCGGCCGCGGAAGGGACTTCTTTAGTGTGGGATCAGCAGGAACCCGCGGCCACGGGTCCGTTGCGGGGCGTGCGCGTCTTGGATCTGACGACCGTCGTCATGGGTCCGTCCGCGACTCAAATGCTCGGTGCTTTGGGGGCCGACGTCATCAAGGTCGAAGCCGCCGGCGGCGACTCGATGCGCTGGGTCGGACCGTGGCGCCATCCGGGGATGGGCCCGCTGTTTCTGCAAGCCAATCGCAACAAGCGCAGCATCGTGCTGGATTTGAAGTCCGCGCAGGGCAAGGCACGCGTACTCGGGCTTGCGCGGCGCGCCGACGTCCTGGTCTCCAACGTGCGTCCCCAAGGTTTACAGCGATTGGGCCTCGACTATGAAACCGTCAGCGCACTGAACGGCTCGATTGTGTACTGCGCGGCGGTGGGTTACGGATCCGGGGGTCCTGAGGCCGGTAAAGCGGTGTACGACGACTTGATGCAGGCGGCATCCGGCATCGCGGGACTGTTCAAGGCCGTCGACGGCACCCCCCGCTATGCGCCCATCAATATATGCGATCGGGTGGTCGGCTTGTACGTGGCCAATGCCGTCACCGCTGCGCTTTACCATCGAGCCATGACGGGTGAGGGTCAGGTCATCGAGGTGCCGATGTTCGAGACCATGGCGCAGTTCGTGCTGGCCGATCATATGGGTGGAGCCGCCTTCGTTCCGCCGCTGGGTGCGATGGGATATCGGCGCCTGCTGTCCCGCACGCGGGGACCCTATCCAACATTGGACGGTCATCTGTCTCTCGTGGTGTATACCGACCGCCATTGGCGTTCATTCAGCAAGGCGGTCGGCGTGCCCTTGCTCATGGATATGGACCCACGCTTCGCCTCGCAAGAAAGCCGTACCCAGCATGCCGAAGAGATCGGCCGCTTCCTCGCAACCCACCTCTTGAATCGCACGAACCGGGACTGGCTGACGCTCTGCAATGAGCTCGATATTCCCGCCTGTCCAGTGAATTCCATCGAGGATTTGTTCGAGGATCCGCATTTGAAAGCGGTCGATTTTTTCGAAGATGTCGTGCACCCGTCCGAAGGCGCGCTCAAGAATTGCCGATTTCCGATCAGCTTCAGCCGCACGCCCGCTTCGGTTCAGCGTCTTGCGCCCACGTTGGGGGAACATGATGCCGAGGTTTTTCGCGCAGAGCCGCCAAGCGGCGTCGACACCGCGAAGGACTGACGCTCCGGTCAGGAATCGGCCCGTGTTGGGGCTTCCAGCAGCGCAACGACGCTCATGAGCGATTCGGCGGCCTTGGCGAGCTTGGGCCCCAATCGACTGGACGGACCCGCGATCGTCACGATGTAGCACGCGGACGTCCACACGAAACGCGCCGATAAGGTGGTGACGCCTTCCTGACTCTCTTCGCGGTTCGCGAACCAGCCGCGGAGATTACCGGCGGCGAGTTCCTCGCGAAGTGCGGATTTGGAGGTGATGGTGCGCGGCGTCAGACTCGAGAGATTGGCCGACTTCAGATAATCGTTGAGCGCCTCGTGGCTCAGATTCGCGAGGAGCGCCTTTCCGGCCGACGTGGCGTGAAGGCTTCTGACACGATCCCCGACATTGGCGAGAAAACGCAACGGATGGGACGGCTCGATCGCCAGCAGATAGGTTGCATCGAGGCCGTTGACCTTGGACAGCAGGATCGACTCATCGATCTTGTCGCGCAGCGCCTTCAATATCCCATCGGCGCGCAGTGGTACCGGATCATGTTCCGCAATCGTCTTGGCCACTTCATACAGGCGCAACGTGGGGTAGTAACCCCCGCGCGGCGTCAGTTCGTACAGATATCCCCGATCGAGCAGCGCCTGCAATACGTCGTGACAACTCGATGCCGGTATATCGAGCAGACGCGCAATCTCCGAAGAGGAGAGCGGCCTCTTTTGATCGGCAAAAACCTCCAGGAAATCGAGCGTTCGGCCGACTATCTTTGACATGTGGATGCAAGCTTTGCATGAAATGCGGCCACGCCGCAAAAGAATTCGCCGCCTACAATCAGGTCAGCCCGAGCACGGTCATCGCGTTGTCCTTCAAGATCAGGTCATGCACTTCAGGCTTGAATCCCGCGTCCCTGAAATCCTTGATCCATCGATCGGGTGCGATCAGCGGATAATCCGAGCCGAACAGCATTTTTCGTTTCAACTGCGAGTTTGCATATTGTATCAACTGCGGCGGGAAATACTTGGGTGACCAACCGGACAGATCGATGTAGACGTTCGGCTTGTGCAGACAGACCGACAAGGCTTCGTCTTGCCAGGGCCAAGATGGGTGCGCAATGATTATTTTCATGTCGGGAAAATCGGCCGCGACATCGTCGACGTGAATGGGATTCGAATACTTCAGGCGCAGACCGCCGCCGCCGGGCATGCCCGTGCCGATGCCGGAATGCCCGCTATGGAAGATGGCCGGCAGCTTGTGTTCGGCAATGACCTCGTACAGTCCATAGGCCATGCGGTCATTCGGAAAGAAGCCTTGTAGCGTCGGGTGAAACTTGAAGCCCTTGACCACGCCTTCCTTGACGAGTCGCCGTGCTTCGCGGACGCCCATTTTACCTTTGTGCGGATCGATGCTGGCGAAGGCCATCATGATGTCGCTGTTCTCGAGAGCGGCTTCGCAAATCTCCTCATTGGGAATTCGTCTGGAGCCGATCTCGTGCTCGCTGTCGACTGTGAACATAACCAGCCCGATTTTCCGCTCGCGGTAGTACGCTATGGTTTCGGCGATGGTCGGCCGCTTCGCCGCCTTGAAATAGGCGGAGGCGGCGTCTTCGAAGGTTTGCCATACTTCGTCCGCGGGCTGGCGGCACGACACTTCGGCGTGCGTATGCACATCGATGGCGATCAGATCCTGGGTGTTCATCGTCTTGGCTCTCGGCGTCCTGGGTTTTCCGTCGTGGGGAGCATGATACGATTTTCCGCGACCGTGATGGAGTTCCTGGCCCGCGCGCAGACGAGTCGGCACACTCAACAGCGTCCAGACTTTCGTCGATGGTGGGTCCCGACGCCGGCAATGCGACTGATGAACGACACAGCCAAGATACCCCGCCCGAAATTCCCGCGTAACCCTGACGGACCGACCGGCCGGGTGGAACATGACGCGCGCGGCAATGCCGTGTGGAAACGGACTCGAGCCAGCGACACAGCGGTCACCCCGGATATTTGCGCGCTAGATATCATCGATGACTCGGCCGGCAGAACCTGGGACAACGTCCCTGCAGCGCCGCTCAAACCCCACCGCCCGTAACCGGACCACCATAACCGGATTACAATTGAAATGCTCTGCCCTGAGCCGTCTCGGTCCGTGTAGGGTATCCTCTTAACCGCACGCGGACTTCTCCGCGTTGGCTACTCCTTATAGGTCGTGGCAACTATGCGGTATCTCTTCGGCGGCCATTTCAACGGGAACGGCGCACGGGCTGCTCTGATTGCAGCTCGCTTCGCTCGCGATGGGTTCGCATCCGTCGAAAATCTATCCAGTCCGGATGACATAAGACGAATCCAGTCGCTGCTGGACCCCCTGTTCGACCGTTTTGACACGATCGGTGATCGCGCCGTCGACCTCGCGGGACCGCAACCGCCGGGAGTTCGGCCGAAGTCGCCGGAAATCAACGAGGCCGTGATTTTGCAGCCGCTCCTGCGCGAAACGCAGACCTACAAGAACTGCCGCGCGGTCGCACGCGCGTTACTCGGTGTGCCCGTGGGTTATCAATTCGACCACGCCATTTACAAGCCACCGGGCAACAAGACTCCGACGGCGTGGCATCAAGACGAAGCCTATAACAATGAAGCCATTCCGCTGCACTCGATTCATTTCTGGATCCCGCTTCAAGATGCCACTCGGGAGAACGGCTGCATGTGGTTCATTCCGGGATCGCATCGTGGCCCGAAGCTTCAGCATCGGGTCGTGGGTTTACGCACCATCGGTGGGACGCTGGCGGCCGAGTCGGTCGATGGCACCAACGCCGTCGTCTGCCCGTTGAGCATCGGGAGTGCGACCATCCATCATCCGATGACGTTGCATTACACGGGCGCCAACGAATCGGCCGACTATAGACGCGCGTGGATTTTGCACTTTGGCGCGTACGGGAAGTTCAGGCGGCTGTTACATCCCCGTAACATTACCGCGAAAATTCGCGGCCGCGTCAATTCAGACCGGCATTCTTGGCGATCGTGAGGCCGATGCCCGACCAGTCGACGTCCGTGCCCTCCACGGCGATGGTTTGCAGCAAGTGGTCGCGCAGCAAACTCAAGAGCGGCATGGGTACACGCAGTGCATCCGCCGACTCGCCCGCCAGACGCATATCCTTGAGACCGAGCGGTGCGGCGAACCCGGCGGGCTTGAAGCGTTGCTCGACCAAAAGCTTGCCATAATTATGGAACAGCGGCGCATCGAATAGGCTTCCCGTCAGCACTTCGAGCAGGAGCGTCTTGGGAACGCCGCCCTTTTCGGCTAGCGTCATCGCTTCAGCGAGCGACTCGATTGCGGACAGGATCATGAAGTTACCGCAGAGCTTGATGAGATTCGCTGCGGAAGGCTTGGGGCCAACCTCGAACACCCTTCGGCCGGCCGCCGCGAAAACCGGCGCACACGCCGCCAAGTCGGCTGGTTCGCCGGCGGCAATGAAGAACAGTTTTCCCGCTGCGGCGGCCTCGGGACGGCCAAACACCGGCGCGCAGACCAAGCGTTGGCCGCGTGCGCGATGCGCTTGCGTCAATTGCTCGGCCGTCGCGACGGCGATGGTGCTCATGGAAATGTGCAAGCCGCCGGCGTCCATACCCGCCAACAGACCGTGCTCGCCTTCGCTGACCGCGTCCAACGCTGCGTCATCCGCGAGCATGGTGACCACCGCATCTCTTTTCGCCGCGGCCTCGCCGGGACTGGCCGCGAGCTTCGCTCCGGCGGCGATCAAGAGCTCCGCCTTGACTGCCGATCGGTTCCATACCGTCACTTCGTGGTTCGCTTTGAGCAAATTGGCGGCTATCGCTGCCCCCATGTTGCCGAGACCGATGAAACCAATTCGCATACGGTAGTCTCCCCTTCATCCAATCGTTGGCAGTTCGCGCCGGAATGCAACTTCGTCGCCGTGCTCGAGAGCGAATTCGCGTGCGTAACGATGGCCGGCGTAGACGGCGGCCGCAATCGTGCCCGGCGCGAGACAGTCGCCAATCGATGTCACGGACACGATCCCGGCCGCGGCGAGTGCGTCCGGTCGGCCCGACAAATCTTCGTACAAGGCATCGTTCGGCAGCCGCGACGTCACGGTGACGATCGAGGCCGCGGGCAACGCCGACTCCTGGCCCGTGTATACGCAGGCGAGCGCGACTCGACTGCCGTCGAATGCCACCACATTCTGATTCAAGATCACCTGCACGCCGAGCTCGACGAGCCGCCGGTGAATGGCCGGCTGCTCGAGCGTGTTCACCGTCCACGCCGAGACCTTGTCGCCGGGCGTCACGAGGATGGTTGACGTGCCCGCGCATTGCAGCTTCTCAGCGAGTACGGCGCCGAGGTAATAGTGGTCGTCATCGAAGACCACGACCGGGCCTTTGCAGGTCCGGCCCTCGATGACATCCTCGGGAGTCAGGACCGAGCCCATATCGAAACCCGTAATGGGCCGGGTATTCGCGCGCCCGACGCCATCCTTGCGCCAGCGGGCACCGGTGGCGAGCACCACGCGCTTCGCGCCGAATTCGATGATGTCGTTCCCAGTCACGCGGCTGCCGCGCAGGATCTCGACGTTGTGCATGCGCTTCAGTTGATTGACGCGGTAGTCCCGGACGCGGGCCCAAGCAGCGAGGCCAGGCAACGCCGATTCTTGGGTCACTCGTCCACCCAAGGACTCCAATGCTTCGGCGATGTGCACGGTGTATCCCCGACGGCCGAGCAGTCGCGCGCATTCCAAGCCCGTGGGGCCGGCACCGACAATGAGAAACGTATCGTCACCGGTACGGGGTGGCACGTTTTCCGGATGCCAGCCTTTGCGCCATTCTTCGCCCATGGTCGGATTCTGTGTGCATCGGATCGGCGTCATGGTGTAGTCCCCGGACACGCAGATGTTGCAGCCGATGCACTCCCGGATGTCATCGGCATCACCGGCCTCGATCTTGCGCGGCAGGAACGGATCGGCGATCGACGGTCGTGCCGCGCCGATGAAATCGAGCACGCCGCGCCGGATTTGCGACACCATGGTGTCCGGGGACGTGAATCGGCCGACGCCGACCACGGGCTTGGTGGTCACCGTCTTGACGAACCGGATGAAATCTTCTTGATAGCCCTCCTGCGCGAAGCGTGACGTCTTGGAGTCGTTGGCCCAGTCGCTCACGTTCACATCCCAGAGATCCGGCAATTCGGCCAGCATCTCGACGATGTCCCGAGCTTCACCATCATGCTGGATGCCTTCGGTTCCCAAATGCTCCTCGACCGCAAAACGAAGTGCAACCGCGCAGTCGCCGCCCACCGCATCCTTCGTATCCTCGATGAGCTCGCGCAGCAGCCGGACGCGATTGACGAGACTCCCGCCATATTCGTCGGTGCGTTGGTTGTAGCGAGACTGTAGGAAATGCATGGGCAGCGACAAGCTGTGACCCGCATACACGTAAACGATGTCGAATCCGGCGCGGCGAGCGCGTAGCGCAGCGCTGCGATGCCAACGCCGGAAGTCGCGAATGTCCGACTTTCCCATGCCCCGGGCTTGAATGGGCACATAACTGGCCGGGTTCGCAATGGGGCTCGGTGCCATGGGCACCTCGCGGGAGTAGAGGTTGCTCGCGTTCATTCCGGCATGTACCAATTCCACCGCGGCGAGCGCGCCATGACGATGAATTGCCTGCGTCATGAGCGCGAGTGCCGGTATGTCGAGGTCGTCCCAGAGCCGTCCCTCGACATAGGGAGCCACATCGCTCGACGGATGAATCTCGACTTCTTCGGTGCTGACGACGGCCCAGCCGCCTTCTGCCTTGATGCCGCGCATGGCGGCGTGACCCTGCGGCCGCGCATGTCCCATGCCATTGCAATGGGGCACCTGGAAAAAGCGGTTCTTCGCCGTGACGGGGCCGATTCGAATGGGTTCGAACAAGATATCGTAGCGGGCGTCGCGGGGCATGATCGGCCGGTATGGGAATGGGCGTATGATTGTAACGCCATCGATTGCAATGACGGAAATGGTACTCAGATGTGACGAGTTTCAGTGCTGTGTTGTCGGTTCAGATGCAATTGGATGAGTGGCTGCGCGAGCATGCGCTCCCGTTTTGGGATCGCCATGGGGTCGATCGCACGGGCGAAGGATTCTTCGAGGATATTCAGCTGGGTCTGGATCATACTCCGATCGGTTTGGGCGCGCTGCGCCGCGGCCGCGTCGTCGCCCGTCAGATCTATGTCTTCGAGGTGGGACGCCGAATGGGCTGGCGGTCGCCATTGTCGAGCCCGATCGACCACGGTTGCGATTACTTGTTTCGGCGAATGCACCGGGGAGATGGACTGTTCAACACGGCGGTCGCCGCAGACACCCACGTTCCGCACGCGAACTTTAGCCTCTATGAGCACGCATTTTATTTGTTTGCGCTGTCGCAGATACACGAATCGCAGGCCGGCCGTCACCCCGTGGCGACGACCGCCGCCCGGTGCCTCGAACACCTGCGGGGCCGTTGGGGGAAGTCGAACGGCGGTTTCAATGAGTCGGTGCCCGCGACCTTGCCGCTGAAGTCCAATCCCCACATGCATCTGCTCGAGGCAGCCTTGGCATGGATCGCGTGCAGCGCCGGCACTGACCAGCAACGGTGGATCGCGCTCGCGGCGGAACTCGTGGATCTGTGTTTGACGCGCTTCATCGATTCGAACAGCGGCGCGGTCCGCGAGTACTTCGACGCTGATTGGCTCCCGGTGAGCGGCCCACTGGGCCGCATCGTCGAGCCCGGCCACCAATTCGAATGGGCCTGGTTGTTGACGCAGTGGTCGTCGACCATTCACTGTGCCGCGGGTGAGCGGCAGGCTTGCCTTCGCGCTGCGCAGCGCTTGCTGGAATTGGGTGAACGCTTCGGTGTTGACCCGCACCGGGGTATCGCCGTCAACGAGATCTGGGACGACATGAGCATCAAGGATGCGGATGGAAAGATTTGGCCGCAAACCGAGCGCGTCAAGGCTTGGTGCGCGGCTCTTGACCAGGCAACCGCGTCGCCGGCGGCGGAACACGCGTATCGCGGAGTTCTCGCCGCGGCCCGCGGCCTCGCGCGATACTTCCGCGAAGACACGCCCGGAACATGGCATGAGGTGTGCGGCGCGGACGGCCGCTTTCGAGTAGGTGCGTGCAAGGCGAGCAGCCTTTATCATGTAGTCTGCGCCATCGACGTGCTGGGCCAGACCGTCGACCGGCACCGCACGCGGATTGTATATGACCATCACTGACAAACTGAGCGGTATCCGCGTGCTCTGCATCGGCGACGTCATGCTGGATCGATTCATATCCGGGCACGTGAAGCGTATTTCACCGGAAAGCCCCGTGCCCGTGCTGTCGGTCACGGGCTCCATGAGTTTTCCAGGCGGAGCGGCGAACGTCGCGCGCAATGTGGCTTCCTTGGGTGGTTTGTGTACGGTGGTCAGCGTCGTGGGCGAGGATGCGGTTGCGCGGGAATTGCGCGGCGACCTAGAGGCGATCGCCGGCATCACGTGCGAATTCTGCGAAAGCCCGAATCGGCCGACGAGCGAGAAGATACGATTCGTCGCGAACGGCCAACATATGCTGCGCACCGACCGTGAAGTGACCGTGGCCGTCGATGGCCCGGTCTTGAGGGAATTGATCCAGCGGATCGAACGCCTGACGGCGGAACACGACGTCGTCGTGTTATCGGACTACGCGAAGGGACTGTTGACCGATGAGATCATTCGCGCGGCCATCGATGCCGCGTCGAGGCGGCGCTTGCCCATTGTCGTCGATCCTAAATCCGTCGATTTGAAGCGCTACTCCGGTGCCACCGTGATCACGCCCAACAGCAAGGAGGTGTTGGACGCCACCGGCATCGATCCGACGGACGACGACTCCAAGGCGGCCGACGCGGGCGCGGCCATCCTGCGCGATGCGGGGGTCGCGGCGGTGTTGTTGACGCGGGCCCACCGGGGCATGACCTTGGTTGGACCGGGAATCGAGGCATTGCAGATCAAGGCCAGCGCCCGCGAGGTGTTCGATGTCGTCGGCGCCGGCGACACCGTCGTTGCCACCTTGTCATTGGCGCTCGGTGCGAAACTCGCGCTCGAGGAAGCGGCGACATTGGCCAATTTTGCAGCCGGAGTCGTGGTCGGCAAGCGTGGCACGGCCACCGTGACCCAGACCGAACTCGCCGACGAAGTCCAAAGATTGGGCGCCGGCAGCCTGCAAGCGTTGCGAAACAAGATCATGTCGCGCGAGGATGCCATCGAACTTGCGCGCACCTGGCGCAGAAACGGCCTCAAGGTGGGGTTCACCAACGGCTGTTTCGATATTCTGCACGTGGGACATCTGGCGATATTGTCGTTCTCGAGACAGCACAGCGGCCGGCTCATCGTCGCGGTCAACAGTGATGCGTCGGTCAGGCGCTTGAAGGAACCCGGTCGCCCGATCAACGCCGAGAACGATCGCGCGATGGTGTTGGCTGCCCTGTCCGTCGTCGATGCGGTGGTCGTGTTCGATGAGGACACGCCGCTGCAAATGATCGAACAACTGACCCCGGACGTACTCGTCAAAGGTGCCGACTACACGGTCGACACCATTGTCGGAGCGCAGCATGTCCTCGCGCACGGCGGTCAGGTGTTGACCTGTGAATTGATGCCCGGGAAGAGCACCACCAGGGTCGTGCACGCCCTGCGTGCCAATGCGTGCCCCGAATGACGCGGCCACCGGTGTTCCTGGATCGAGACGGTACGCTCATCGTGGAGATGGGCTACTTGAAGGACCCTGAGCGCGTGTCCTTGGAGGAGGGCGCGGTCGATGCATTGTCGATGTTGCAAGCACGAGGTCATCCTTTGATCGTCGTGTCGAACCAATCGGGCATCGGTCGCGGCCTGTTGACCGAGGGCGATGCCCACCGCGTCAACCAACGCGTCGCCGATCTGCTGCGTCCGGCTGGAATCGAGATCCTGGCGTGGTACATGTGCCCTCACAGTCCCGAGACGGCGTGCCATTGCCGCAAGCCCCTGCCGGGGATGGCCGTCACGGCGGCCCGGGATTGGAGCATCGATCTGTCCGGCTGCTATGTCGTGGGCGACAAGCGCAGCGACGTCGAGCTGGCCGACGCCATTGGCGGAACGGGCATCTTGGTGACCACCGGCCATGGAATGGATGCCGTCGAGTGGGCACGGGCAGCGGGGCGGCCGATCTTCGATGGGTTGCGCGCGGTGACGGCGTACATTCGCGAATTGGAGGATGGATCGTGATCATCGTCACCGGCGCCACCGGATTCATCGGCTCCAACATCGTGGCCGACCTCAATGCCGCGGGCAGGAGCGACATCATTCTGGTCGATAGTCTCGGCAGCGACGGCAAATGGAAGAACATCGCCAAGCGGCGGTTTCATGACATCGTCTTTCCGGGCGAGTTGGATGCGCTGCTCGGCAGATTGGCGGGCGCCGAGGTGGTGTATCACCTGGGCGCCAACTCCTCGACGACCGCAACGGACGGCGATGCCGTACTCCTCAGCAATTTCCGGACATCGAAGAGCCTATGGGAATGGTGCTCGCGCACGAGAACGCCGTTCATTTATGCCTCTTCCGGCGCCACCTACGGTGACGGTTCGCTGGGCTTCAAGGACGATGAGTCGCTCGACGCACTCGATCGCTTACGGCCGCTCAATCTCTATGGCTGGTCGAAACATGCCTTCGACAAGTGGGCGGTGGCGCAGAGCGAAGCGGGCAATGCTCCGCCGCAATGGTGCGGCCTGAAGTTCTTCAATGTCTACGGGCCGAACGAGAACCATAAGGGCGATATGCGCAGTCTCGTCGCCAAGAACACGGCCCTGGTCGACGGCGGGCAGACGGTCGCGCTGTTCAAATCTCATCGCGCGGATTTCTCGGATGGGCAACAGCTGCGTGATTTCGTCTATGTGAAGGATTGCACGCGCGTCATGCGGTGGTTGGCGGCTCATCCAGCCATCAATGGGCTGTTCAACCTGGGCACCGGCATTTCCCGGTCGTTCGTCGATCTCATTCACGCGATCGGCCGCGCTCTCGATAAGCCGGCGACGATCCAGTTCGTCGAGATGCCGGCGTCGATCCGCGCGAATTACCAGTATTTCACCGAGGCGGATATGGCCAAACTGCGCGCCGTCGGGTACGCGGCGCCGTTTTACAGCTTGGAGGACGGCGTTGCCGATTACGTTCGGCAATTCCTGATGCAGCCGGACATTTACCGCTGAGAACCCGAGCCGATGTGGCACCCTCGAGCCGCTGTCGCGCGCTCGGGTAGGCGTGCCATCACCGCAGCTTGAGTTTTTCTCCGTAACCGGTCAGTTCCAGATAGCCACGCCCCACCATCGAGGTCCCCTCCATGGCGCGGATCGCTCCTTCCCAATAGATCGCTCCCGTGGAGAGCCGGGTGTCGTTTTCCTGATCGTTCATCAAGGGTTCCAGATCGAACTGTCGCGACCCCGCGCGGACGTGCCATTGCACGGGGTAGAGGATGCCGGTGCGGGGCGAGCGCCATTCGCGCTGGCGTTGAAATTCGACATCGCCAGGTTCGAGCGTGTGTGTCTTGCCGTCGCTGTCGCGCAGCGTTCCGCCGGCCCAACGAACCTCGTTATCCTGTCCGCGAATCTGGAAGGCCATGAGTGCGCCGCCGTCCGCCAAATTGATGCCGATCCAGTCCCATCCGACGGACCGAGCATCGAGATACTCACTGGACCATTCGTGATCCAGCCACGCCTCCCCGCTGACATCATCGCGGCGTCCCCCGCGCCGTACGGTTCCCGTCACCTGCAGGTGTGGCTGGCTATAATAGTAGCTCGCGGACTGGACCGACGGCCCTTTGCGGCTGACGCCGGACCGCCCGTTGAGCAGTGCGGCCTGGATCGGCAGGAACGACAGCGTCAATGCAAAATCCTCGGCGTCGATGCTCGCTGCGTATCTGCCGGCGACGCGCTTCAAGGACCAGCGGCCGATGAACACATCGGTGTCGGTTTCCGAGGCCTCGGCCAGACCGAAGCCCGCGCGCCTGATCCGCTGGTCCTCCCACAGTCTGCCGCGCTCCGGATCGCTGATGGCGCAATGCGCGATCAGCAGCTGTCGCGCGGCGAATGCACTCGGATTGTCCGCATCGACACCGGGTTTGCTGCGAAAGAACGTGATCTGAAACCCCAAGTCCTGGCCGCTTCGGGTCTTGAGCCAGCCTGTGACGTACCACCATTCAGTTCGAAATGCCGGATGACTTCCATAATCGGCGGGAAACGTGATCGATCCATCCGTGGTGACGGCGGCGTAGGGGACCTCCGCGGCTTGCGCCAGGGCGCCGATCATCAACACGAGCACACCCAGGCCCTGGTCGAGCCTCACGAGTCTTCCCGCACGGCGCGCACCGCATCCTGGTTCATCGCTGCCCGGCCGCTCCATATCGCCGTGACCGCCGCCGCGGCGATCAGTGCCAGGCTCAATAGACCGAGCTGCCATGCGGGTACCGCGAGATCGATGCTCCAATTGAACGATTGTCGATTGACCACGTACACCAATACCAGACTCAAGGCGCCGCCGAGAATGAGCCCGTACCCGACGCCGAAGGCGGCCATGAGGGTCCCTTCACCCGCGAGCATGGCGACGACCTGTGCCTTGCGCATGCCGATGTGCCTCAACATGCCGAACTCCGCGCGCCGTGCCAACGCGGCGGAGCTGGCGGCAAAGCTCACACCGGTGAGACCAATGAAGACGGCGACGGCCTCGAGAGCATAGGTGATGACGAACGCACGGTCGAAGATCTGCAATGATTTTTCACGCAACGCGCTGCTGGTCATGATTTCGAGTGAATCGCCGCGCGCGAAGGACCCGCGTATGGCCGCCTCGACCGACGCGGATGGTCGTGTCCCGTCGAGCCAAACGGAGCCTTCGTTGGCGGCGCGATCGCCGGTATCCTCGATATAGGTGGAACGCAAGATCACCACAGCGCCCGAGGTTCGCGCGTAGTCGCGCCAGACACCGGCGACCGTGAACGACCGGGCGCGTCCGGCGAGCGGCACGCTGATCGGGTCACCCAAGCGATACCCGTACAGATCCTGCAATGCCTCCGATATCCAAGCCGGTTGTGCGCGCGGGTCCAAGCGGGTCGTCAGGCTGCGCAGCATGGGCAATATCTGCGCCATGCCGCCGGCCGTTCCATCTCGGGCAATGACGGTCACAGGCGCGTGGTCGGCGTCGAGCAATACTTGGCGGCTGCGACGGAAGTCGGCACGCGCCACGCCGTCCAGCGCCGCCAAGCGCGCCTGAAGTTCCGGGGACCAGTCGGCGGTGTCATTGCCAAAGGGCTCGCGCAGCTGCAAATCGGCGGGCAATAATTTACCCAACCAGTTTTCGAATGAGACCCGGAATGAGTACACCATGATCGCCATGGCGACCATCAAACTGAAACTCACGATGATGGACGCCAAACTCAAGGTCGAAAGACCCACGTTCTCCCGGAGTTGGGCGATGGCGGTATCGAGCACGACTCGACCCGTACGCGGCGCCGTCCTCAGAATGCTGACCGTGAGCGTGGGGACGAGCAACACCGCACCGAACAGGAGCGCCGCAATCGCCGCATACCCGAACAAGGGCAGACCCAGCACCGCAGGAAGCTCGGCGAGCAGGGCACCCGCGGCCAGTAACACGAGACCCGCGCGAGAACTCGTTTTTGCCGCCGCGGCATAGTCGCCACCGGCGCCTTTGAGCGACAGGGCGGGCTGCTGGCGCGAGGCGTTGCGCGCCGGAACCCAGGAACCGACGCTCGCGACCACGGTGCCCATCGAGAAGAACGCGAGCATGGGAACCCAATCCGCCAACAGCGACCGGGACACCATGCGCAACTGGCCCTGCCCAAGATCGCCCGACAGCAATCGCAGCATGACGGCCGCGATGACCGTGCCGAGGATGACGCCGGCCAGCGAACCTGCGGCGCCGAGCGCCGCGCCTTCGCCGATCAGCGCTCGTTGCAATTGCCCGCGCGTCACGCCGAGCGCTCGCAGCAGCGCCAACGACCGCCGCCTGCGCAACACCGACAACGACTGCGTCGCAAACACCAGGAAGGCACCGGTCCACAATGCGACGAGCGCCAGCATGTTGAGATTGACGCGATAGGCTCGCGTGACGGTCACGGCCCGGTCCCGTTCTACGCGCGGCGCCACGGCCATCACCCCGGGCGGCAAGCGATGCGCAAGGCCTTCGCGAAAGGCGTCCACGTCGACGCCCGGATGAAGCCGGAGGTCGATGCGATTCAGCCGCCCCAGTCGAGCGAAGGTCCATTGCGCCGACGCGATGTCCATGAGTCCGAGAGCCTGACCGTACGTGCCAGGAGACAGCACGCCCAGTACGCGAAGCGCCTGAGCGCTGCTCCCGACGATCACGGGCAGCTCGTCGCCCCGGCGTAACTGCAGTTGTGCCGCGGCGCTGGTGCTCAAATAGATCCCGTTTGCTTGAAACAGGTCGAAGATGCCGCCGGCGATATCGCCAATGAGCGTCGGTTGCATCTCGGACGCGGTAAAGGGATCCACACCCAGCACCTTCAGCGTATCGCGTCGCCCCGGCAGCGCGACCTCGAGTTCGAGAACCGGGCTGGCGACCGCGATGCTCGGGTCGCGGGACAATGCCGGATAGAGCGTCTCGCTGAAACCGTCGGCGGGACCTCGTACGATCACGTCGGCCTCGCCAACCAGTCGTTTGGTCGCGAGCCCGAACTCATTGAGCGCCGTCGTGTTGACCAGATAAACCGCGGCGCCCAGAGCGACTCCGAGCGCAATCGCGATGACCGTCACGCAGAGGCGCGCCGGCTGCTCACGCAACTGGGCCGACATCAGAATCCGCCAAACGGTGAAGCTGCCGCGCGCGCGCGCCCGAGTCGTCACGCGTCCGGATCCAGCGAGTGCAATCCGCGAGCGGTCAGCGTCAGAATCCGATCGGCGGTCTGCGCGGCGTTGCGCGAGTGAGTGATGAGCAAGCCGGCGCCGGCGTTAGCTTTGATCTGTGCCCGCAACAGCTCGAGAATCTGTGTGGCGCTGCGCGGGTCTAAGTTACCGGTCGGCTCGTCCGCCAGCACCAGGCGCGGCCGGTGCACGAGCGCACGCGCGATGGCGATGCGTTGCACTTCGCCGCCCGACAGTTCGCGTGCGTAGCGCTGCGCCAATGCGCCGATGCCGACCGCAGCCAGCATGGCGTCCGTGCGCTCGCGGCGCTCGCTCTCTTCCACACCGAGCAGCTCGAGCGGCAGGCAGACGTTTTGCGCCACAGTCAGATACGGCAGCACGTGAAAGGCCTGGAAGACGAATCCAACGGCGCGGCGCCGCAGTAGCGTGACCGCGTCGTCGTCGAGTGTCGTCAGATCCGTGCCGCTGATGTGTACCCGGCCTGCATCCGGTTGATCGAGTCCCGCGAGTAAATTAAGCAGCGTCGACTTGCCGACGCCAGACTCGCCCATGATGGCTAGATATTCACCCTGGCGCAGTTCGAGGTTCAACGCTTCGAACACCGCCGGGCGATCGGCCCGGTACCGCTTGGTCAGATTCTCGAGCCGTAGAACGGCAGGTTCAGCCACCGCCGTCCGGCATCAAGCCGCGTCGACGCCGATGACGGCCTTGACTTCCAAAAAGTCGCGCAGGCCAAACTCCCCGTATTCCCGGCCGTTACCCGACATCTTGAAGCCGCCGAACGGTGTCTTCATGTCGCCCGAGGCGCCATTCAGTGCAACCTGGCCGGCGCGAATGCTATTGCCCACGCGGCGCGCGCGGACGCTGTCTTGCGACCACACGTAGGCCGCGAGGCCATAGGGCGTATCGTTCGCGATCCTGATGGCCTCCTCCTCGGACTGGTACGGAAGAATGCACAGCACCGGCCCGAAGATCTCCTCGCGTGCGATGGTCATAGCGTTGTTCACGTTAGAAAATATGGTCGGCTTGACGTAGTACCCGACGTCAAGGCCGGCGGGGCGCCCCGCGCCGCCGGTGACCACGCTTGCCCCTTCGGCAATGCCTTTCGCGATATAGCTCTCGACGCGATCGTATTGCAGTTTCGACACCACCGGGCCCACCGCCGTGCGCTCCGAGGTCGGATCGCCGACGACGACGGTCTCGGCGACGCGTTTTGCGATGGCCTCCACTTCGGCGAGCTTCGCCGCCGGCACCAGCATCCGTGTCGGCGCGTTGCAGGACTGGCCGGAGTTTTGAAACACGTGCAACACGCTCTGTTTTACGGCGCGTTCGAAATCGGCATCGTCGAGCAAGATGTTCGGCGACTTGCCCCCCAGTTCTTGATGCACGCGCTTGACCGATGCTGCAGCGCTCCTGGCGACTTCGGTGCCGGCGCGCGTCGATCCGGTAAAAGAAACCATATCCACTTCGCGATGCGACGCGAGCGGTGCTCCGACCCCGATGCCATCGCCGTTGACGAGGTTGAACACCCCGGCGGGCACGCCCGCCTCGTGCATGACTTGCGCCCACAAGATGGCGCTGAACGGCGAGTACTCCGACGGCTTCAATACCATGGTGCAGCCCGCGGCCAGCGCGGGGACCACCTTGGCGGCCACCTGGTTCATGGGCCAGTTCCACGGCGTAATGAGTGCGCACACGCCGACGGGCTCTTGAACCAACCGCACGTTGCCGCGCAGTTCCTCGAACTTGAAGGTCTTGAGCACGTCGATCATCGCTTGGATGTGGCCGACGCCGATGCGCGTTTGCGACCCTCTGGCCAGCGTAATGGGAGCGCCCATTTCCGTCGAAATGGCGAGTGCGATCTCATCGTAATGCGCATTGTAGGCCGCGAGCACACGCTCGAGCATGGCGAGACGCTCCGCGGGCGTCGTGCGCGAATAACTGTCGAAGGCGCGTCTCGCGGCGGCCACCGCCCGATCGACGTCCTGCGCGCTGCCCATCGAAATGGTGCCGGCGACGGCCTCGGTCGCGGGGTTGATGACTTTGAATTCCTTGGGTTCGACCGGATCGACCCACGCACCTTGTATGTAGAATTGCCGATTGTCGTAAATCATCGAAATTGCCCCTCAAGAAAACCAATAAGCCGCGAGATAACCAGTATGCCGTGTTCGGGTTCAAATGGGGTGATTAGCATGGGCACGATTAGCATGGGCCTCGGAATTCGCAGGACCGTGGCGGCACCGGGCTCCGGCTGGTGCGCGGCCCTGGCGCTCGCGGTGCTGGTCGTGGGGATGACCGTCGCCGCGCCTCTATGGTCCGCGCCCGCACCGGAACACAATGGCGTGCGCGCCGAACCCATCGCGATTGGCCCCGAGGCCGGTCGCTTGATCGTCGGGTTTCGCGCCACGCCCGCCAACGTCGTGGTGCAGAGCATCGCGCATCGCGGCAACACGCGGCGCATCAGTTTTGCGCAGGCGCGGACCACCGCGGTCGATGTCGCGAGCTTGGCGCAGCGCTCGCACCTGTCCATGTCCGGGTCCCGGCAATTGACCCCCAGCATGCATGTGGTCTATCTGACCAAGAGGCTGTACGGCTCCGACGTGGCGGCCGCGCTCGCGGCATTGCGCGCCGACCCGGCGGTCAAATTCGCCGATATCGACCAGCGGCGTTATCCGCATGCGGTCCCCGACGACCCCTTATTCATGGCGTCGACGAACGCATCCGGGCAGTGGTACATGATGACGCCGGACACGTCCACGGCCACGAGCGATGCAGCGGCCACGGACGCCGTATCTGCTTGGGCTCTCACGCAGGGAAGCACCGGCACCGTGATCGCCGACGTCGATACGGGCGTCAGGTTCGAGCACCCGGATCTGCAGCGCGCCGGCTTCGGCGGGCGCCTGTTACCGGGTTACGATTTCATCTCAGAGGACGAAAACCCCACCACCGGTGCGGCACTCGGCACTTATTTGATCGCCAACGACGGCGATGGCTGGGACCCCGATCCGTCCGACCCTGGCGATTGGATCGACAGCGCTGATCAGGCGAATACGACGCTCTTTCCCGCGAAGACCTGTCCAATAGCCGATAGCTCGTGGCACGGCACGCGAGTCATGGGAATTCTCGGCGCCTTGACGAACAACGGCGTCGGCATCGCGGGCATGACCTGGAATCCGTACCTTTTGCCGGTTCGCGCCCTGGGCAAGTGCGGCGGTTATGATTCGGACATCATTACCGGGATGCAGTGGGCTGCGGGTATGTCCGTGACCGGCGTTCCCGACAATCCATTTCCCGCGGACATCATCAACTTGAGTTTGGGCGGTAGTGGTGAGTGTCCCTCGGACTATGCCGACGTCGTCGCCACTCTCAGCGACGCGGGTGTGATGCTCGTGGCGTCGGCCGGCAACCAGTCCGGTCCCGTTGACGCGCCCGCCAACTGCAGCGGCGTGCTGGCGGTTGCGGGGCTGCGCAACGTCGGCACCAAAGTGGGTTATAGCAGTTTGGGGTCGCAGATCGGAATCGCCGCGCCGGCGGGGAATTGCGTGAATAGCTCAGGTCCGTGTCTCAAATCCATTGACACGACGAGCAACACAGGCACGACCGTGCCCGAGGACAGCACCTACACCAACCAAATCAACCCCAATTTGGGGACGAGTTTTTCAGCACCGATCGTCACCGGCATCACGGCGCTGATGCTGGCGGTCAATGGGAACCTCACCCCGGCGCAGATCGCGGCTCGCATCAAGTCGAGCGCCACGGCCTTTCCGCAGCCCGCGGGTCTGCCGGTGTGCCCAGCGGTGGCGGCAGGGTCGGGCGAATGCGCCTGCCCGAATGATGGCACTCAATGCGGTGCCGGCATGGTGAACGCGCGCAACGCCGTCGCTTCGGCGCAGCGACCGATCGCGGCGATCGCGGTGACCCCTGCGGCCGGCACCGCGACGCTCGACGCCGGCGGCAGCACGGCCGCATGCGGACGCACCATCGGCGCTTATGCATGGCAAGCCGGCCCCGGCGTATCCATCGCGGGCTCCCTGAATTCCCGATCGATAATGGTATCGCCAAGCGGTACCGCCGGCTCGCTCGAGCTGACGGTCACCGATTCGGCCGGTGCGACCGATACCGCGATCGTGTCGGTCGCCGCGGATGGCACGGTTACGACGGCGGCCACGACGCCGAGCATGGCAGGTACCGCGGCGGGCGCCTGTTCTGCGTCCCGCACGGTGACGCCAATCGCGCCGACCGTCACCGCGGCGTTTTCCCCGGTCAGCGTCGGCGAGAATGTCGCGTCTTCGTTGACCCTGACGCTGGCCAACTCGAACGGTTTCGATCTGACGCAATCGAACATGAGCCTAGCGGTGCCCGCGCATCTCACCCTGCCGATGGCCGCGACCACGACCTGCACGGGCGCGGGTTCAACGTTGACCCAAACCGCGACGACGGTGGTCCTGTCCGCTGCGAACATACCCGCCCAAGGCAACTGTACGATCACCGTGCCGCTCGAGAGTGCCACGGCCGGAAGTTATACGGCCAGCGTGGCAGCGAATGCGTTGACGACCGGGCCCGGCGGTGCGAACGCAGCCGCGGCGACGGCAACCTTGACGGTGACGGCGCCGAGCAGCGGCGGCGGATCGGTGGATTGGTGGGATACGCTGTTCGTCATCGGTCTGATCCTGGCCGGCCGCCGCGGTCTAAAGCGAAGATGACGGCACCCGCGCCGCCGCCCGCGCATCGCTCACGCCGCGACCCGTTCCCTGCCTACGCGGTCACCGGGGCATCGGGCAACGTGATCTTGAATCGCGTTTCGTGGCCGGGCAGGCTCGCCAGGCCAATCTTGCCGCCGGCATCGTAGACATGACGCCGGACCAGTGACATACCCGAGCCGTGGCTCCCCGGGCTCGAATCGCTTGCGAGGGTCGTGAATCGCGATTTGAAGATGAGCTTGATCGCTTCGCGATCGTGCAGTCGCGCGGCGTCTTCGCTGCTCAGCATGCCGAGCAGCACGGCGGTCGAGCGCACGAGTTCCGGATCAAGGCCGCGGCCATCGTCCTCGAACAGGATTTCGATGGCCTTCTCGCGCGCGGTGACTTCGAGACGCAGCGTGCCGTGGGGTGCTTTCCCCGCTGCCGCGCGTAGCTCCGGCGTCTCGATGCCGTGCATGACCGCATTGCGAATGAGCTGTATGGCCACGTTCTTGACCGTGGCTTGATGGTGCGATGGCACGAGATCGAGTCCGCTGCTCTCGAGTCGCACCGGCTTGTGGTTCTCCTCGGCAATGTGCTCCGTCAACGCCTGCAACGTGTTTTGCAAACTACCCGCGGGCGAAGTTCGTTCAATTCCGGGCAGGGCAAACGACGGTGCCGCCATGATTTGCGTGCCGCCGTCGGTGACCGGCGATTGGCGTGCATCGTCCACCTCCCGCGCTGGCGCCGCGGCTGCGCTCAACGATTTCACCAAAGCGAATTGTCGGGAGAGATCATCCAATTTGACGGCGAGCGGCAGCAAATCGGCCGCGCTCAAGGCGTCGCGCTTACGTAAATCGTGTAACGCATCCGTAAGCCCCCGGGCGGCATTTTCCAAAGCGGTCAGCTTGTACACCGCCGCTTCGCGCCGGATGCGGTCCACCGTTTCCAAAGTCTCTTCCGCTTTGCCGCGGAAGGCCTCGTCGGCGCGCGCGGATTTTTTCAGCACCGCCGCGATGCTCTGCATCGACGTATCGGTTTGCGTCAAGAACGCGCCGAAGCGCGCACCGCCCATGTGCAGTATGCCGCGCAAGATGTCGCCCTGGGTTTGTACCGTGTGGCGCAAATCCTCGACCTCCCGCAACGTCTGCAGGCGCCGCGTGATGTCCGTGACCCGGACGAGCCACGCCCGGGGTTCGTTGGCGAAGTCGGCGGGCTCGAAGTCAAAAGCATAGTGTGCCGTGGTGAGCACGCCCGCGTCATTCGGCAATCTGACTTCGATGCGCTCGAACACGTGGGGCGCGGGCGGCGCCTCGATGGCCGCTGCGGCGGCCAGACCCGCCAGATGACTGCGGACGACCGTGAGTGTCTTGGCGGACACGACGGGCGCCAGCAGTTTCTCGAGTGTCAGGTTGTCGAAGTCCTCCCGTCGAAACAACGTCGCGAGGCCGCGTGACACTGGAGGAATGATCCTGCCCTTGCCGTCGAGCAGAAACAGACCCTGGTCCGCGCTTTTGAGGAGCGCATCCATCAGACGGGTCCGGATGCCGGCGAGCGCGCGTTTCTCGCGCTCATGACGCTTTACGGTGATGAACATGGGTGCAGGTTGCCGAACCCTGCATCAGCGGTGCTTGATGCTTGTCACAACCCGGCGCTCGCCGTGCGTCGGCGCGGACCAGTACCGATGATTGATGCGATACGCGTCACAATACTGACGCGGTGCAGAGCAGCAACTAGGCGACGGCCGCCACGAGTGGCCCCAAGTCGGTCAGCAATTCATCCGCAGATGCATATCGATCGTCGAGTTTCTTAGCCATGAGCCGATCCACCAACGCCTGTTGCAAGGCAACATTCTCGGGTAGTCGCGGCACGGGCGCATGTGCATGTTGCGCCATGATGGTCATGGCATCACGTCCGGTGTACGGACGTTGGCCGGTCAACATTTCGTAGAAAATCACGCCCAGGCTATACATGTCGGTGCGTGCGTCGACGCGCTGCCCTTGCGACTGTTCGGGGCTGATGTAGTAAGGGGAGCCGAGCACCTGCCCAACCCCGGTGGTGCCCGCCGTTTCCGTGGACCGGCGCGCCAGTCCGAAGTCGATGATGACGGGAGAGTTGTCTTCGCGCAGCATGATGTTCGCGGGTTTCAGATCCCGGTGCAAAATCCCGAACACGTGGATCACGCGCAGCGCTTCGGCGAGCGAGCGCAAGTAGTAGAGGCTCTCGTCCAGGCTCAATGGACTGCGCAGCCGGTCGCGCAGATCGCCACCGGGAATGAATTCCATGACGAGGTATTGGTGGCCCGGCAGCACGCCGAATTCGTAGATCTGCGCGATTGCGCGATGTGCGATGCTGGAAATGATCTCATATTCACGCTGGAAGCGTTCGGCATCGTCCAGTTCGCGCGCGGAGCTGCCGCGATTCATCATTTTCAACACGACGCTGCGCCGCAGGCGTTCACTGCGCGCAAGATAGACTTGCGAGAAGTTCGAAGTCGAAATTTCCTTGATTAGCGAATAGCCCGGCACGCGAATGCCCGGGGAGCCGTCGGCGGCCGCGCGCGGTGCGGCAGCCGCTTGCGTGCGTGTCTTCTCCGTGACGCCGGTCACCGCCTTCAACAGCGAATCGCGCGTGATCCGTGCCATCGGCAGATAATCCTTGGCGCCGCTCTTCATGGCTCTCACCGCGGAGAACTCGTTGCCGTTTTCCGCCATGACGATGCAGTAGAGTCCTGGCATCCCATGCAGCATTTGCACCATTCGGTTCAGGCCCGTGCTCGCGCGGCTTTCGCTGCTGAAGTCGATTTCGATCATGGCCGCATCCGCCGCGCATTCTTGGACGAA
>Ga0116226_10000673_pt1 | contig 29101 bp, 25 predicted proteins | sample S1TSphfallax_FD_89692 | JGI IMG/M metagenome (GOLD analysis project Ga0116226, IMG submission 89692) | Host-associated microbial communities from peat moss isolated from Minnesota, USA - S1T2_Fa - Sphagnum fallax MG | ecosystem: Host-associated > Plants > Peat moss > Unclassified | place: USA...
CGCCGAAGATATTGACCAGAATGCCTTCGACATTGGGATCGCTGAGGATCAGCTTGAACGCCGTGGTCACTCGCTCCCGCGTGGCACCGCCGCCGACATCGAGGAAATTGGCCGGCGCCCCACCATAGAGCTTGATGATATCCATGGTCGCCATGGCGAGACCGGCGCCATTCACCATGCAGCCGATATTGCCGTCGAGCTTCACATAGTTAAGCCCGTGACGGCCGGCCTCAAGCTCGGTCGGATCTTCTTCGCTCTCGTCGCGCAGTTCTTCGATATCGCTATGACGGAACAAGGCGTTATCGTCAAAATTGACCTTGGCATCGAGCGCCAGGATCTGGCCATCGCCGGTCACGACCAGCGGATTGATCTCCACGATCGAGGCATCGAGCCGCTGAAAGGCCTCGGCCAGCGCGGCGATGAATTTGGTCGCGACACCGATCTGCTTGCCTTCAAGACCCAGCCCGAACGCGATCTTGCGGGCATGAAAGGTCTGGAGCCCGGTCGCCGGATCAATCGCCACCTTGATGATCTTCTCAGGCGTCTTGGCGGCGACCTCTTCGATCTCCATGCCGCCCTCGGTCGAAGCCATCAGCGTGACCCGGCCGGTCGCGCGATCGACCAGCATGCCGAGATAGAGTTCGCGCCGAATATCGCAACCTTCCTCGATATAAACGCGCTTCACCTCTTTACCGGCCGGCCCGGTCTGGTGCGTGACCAGCGTCATCCCGAGCATCTTCTCGGCAGCGGCGCGCACGTCATCGAGCGACTTCACGACTTTGACGCCGCCGGCCTTGCCCCGGCCACCCGCATGAATCTGGGCCTTCACCACCCAAACCGGGCCGCCCAGATCATTGGCGACCTTGACCGCCTCTTCGCCGGTATAGGCAACGCCGCCGCACGGTACGGCGACGCCGAAACCTTTCAGCAGTATTTTTGCCTGATACTCATGGATATTCATTGCCTCGATACCCTTTCGGTTCAGGCCTGCTGGCTTTTCACGATGTCGACGAGGGTCTTCACCGAAGCCAAGGATTTCGCGAAGCCCGCCTTCTCTTCTTCGTTGAGTTCGATTTCGACGATGCGCTCGACACCCTTGGCGCCGATCACCACCGGTACGCCGACATAAAGCCCATCCACGCCGTACTGGCCCGTGAGATACGCCGCGACCGGCAGGACCCGCTTCTTGTCCTTCAAGTAGGATTCAGCCATCGCGATCGCTGACGACGCCGGAGCATAGAAAGCCGAGCCGGTCTTCAGCAGTGCCACGATCTCGCCGCCGCCGGTGCGGGTGCGCTTGACGATCGCGTCCAGTCTCTCCTGCGTGGTCCAGCCCAGCTTGACCAGATCGGGAACCGGAATGCCGGCCACCGTCGAATAGCGCAGCAGCGGGACCATCTCATCGCCATGGCCGCCCAGCACGAACGCGGTGACATCTTCGACCGAGACCTTGAACTCATCCGCCAGGAAATGACGGAACCGGGCGCTATCGAGGACGCCGGCCATACCGACCACACGCTCCGGCGGCAGGCCGCAGGCTTCCTGCATCACCCACACCATCACATCGAGCGGGTTGGTGATGACGATGACGAACGCATCCGGCGCATGCTGCTTGATATTCTCGCCGACCGAGCGGATCACCTTGGTGTTGATACCGATCAGATCGTCGCGGCTCATGCCGGGTTTGCGCGGGATACCGGCGGTCACGATGATAACGTCGGCACCTTCCAACGCGGCAAAATCGTTCGAGCCGGTCAAATGCGAGTCGAAGCCTTCGACCGGCGCCGCCTCGGCCAGATCAAGCGCCTTGCCCTGCGGCACACCCTCGGCGATATCGATCAGGACGACGTCGCCCAGTTCCTTAAGCCCGGCGAGCAATGCCAGCGTTCCGCCAATCTGGCCGGCGCCGACCAATGCGATCTTGTTGCGTGCCATGGAGTCTTGTCCTTTGGTTCCACCCCGGAGGGTTTTATCGAGGGAACCGCGTCTGGCGCAGTTCCCGGTGGAAGAGCCGCCGTTCAGGCCAAGCCTGGGACAGCGGCGGTCTTAGTCCTAAAGTCCAACCGCATCAAGCATCGCCGGAGCGACGCTGGTGGCGCCGTTCGGCCGTTTGCGACGGGTCGAGATATAGTCAAGCGATTGCATTTCCATCAGGCGCGACACGGTCCGTTGGAATTCGAATGAACCCTCGCCTTCGCTGTAAAGCTGTCCCGGCAGGGCATCGGCCGAGATCACGATATGGACACGCGCTTCATAGAGCGTATCGATGAGCGTATTGAAACGCTTGGCCTCGTTCAGCTTCTCGGGGGTCAAGCGCGGCACGTGATCGATCATCACCGTGTCGAACGCCTCGGCGATGGCGAGATAGTCCGCGGGCCCAAACGGCTGCGCACAAAGATCCTCGAAACCGAACCAAGCGATCCGGTTGGCCTGACGGGGAACGTGCAGCTTGCGGCGCTTGACTTCGAGATCGAGCGGGGCCGGTTGCTCGTCATCGGTCAGTTCAGCAAAAATCTCGGCCATCGCCGCATCGGCGGCTTCATCAGCCGGGGCATGATAGACCGGTCGTCCGAACAGGCGGGCCATGCGATAATCCCGGCCATTATCGAGCTCCAACACATCGAGCTCTTCCTTCAACAGCGCGATGAACGGCAGGAAGCGGTCGCGTTGCAGGCCGCCCTGGTACAGATCATCCGGTTCGCGATTGGACGTCGCGACAATGACCACGCCGTGGTGAAACAACGCCTCGAACAGGCGCCCGAGGATCATCGCATCGGCAATGTCGGTGACATGGAACTCATCGAAACACAGCAGCCACGCCTCACCCGCCAGCTCGCGTGCGACCGCCATCAGCGGCTCGGTCGGCGATTGGGCTCTGAGGCGATGCAGCCGTTCCTGAACCTCCTGCATGAAGGCATGGAAATGCACGCGGCGCTTATGGCGGATCGACGAGGCCTCGAAAAACAGATCCATCAGCATGGATTTACCGCGTCCAACTCCGCCGAACATATACAGCCCCTTTGGATGGGCCGGCGCTGGCGGCGGCGTGACCGCCAGAAGCCGGGCAAAGAAGCCTGTCGCCTGCGGCAAGGTCGGAATCGGCCGATAATTCAGCAAGGCGCGATGGAGGCACTGGAGCTTCTCGACAGCCAGTTCCTGAACCGGATCGGGCTTCAAGGTGCCTTCACTGCGCCGTGCCCTGTAGACACTCATCGGTCCCGGAAACTGATGCAGCGTCACCGGTTCAAACGGCGATGCAGCAGCCTTATCGCCAAAAAACGGCATCAATGAGAACACCGGCCGCGACGATCCGGCAGCTCGGCAGAAACTCTGTGGCTATCGAAGGTACTATAGGGCAAATCGATGACCCGTTCGCTGGGCTTTGGCGCGCAACCAATTGGCACGGCAGGCCAAAGCGCTTACCGCACCGCACTATCTGGCCCGATCTGCGCCGCGGTGCAACATTCCTGTGGTCGCTTCCGGTTCCGGGGAGACCCGCGCCTGCCGCATGAGTAATGCGTCCCTCTTTTCCCGCATCCGGAAAGGCCATATAGGAGACGTAAGAAACCTGGATGATATCCCTCCATGGCCATGTTGGATCTTGCCGCGTTCGAGGCGGCACCGCTGAACGCCGACCCCTATCCGCATCTCGTGCTGCCTGGCTTTCTGAAAGCCGAGGCTCGCGAAACGGTGCAGCGCGACTATCCAGAGATCGAACGGCCAGGGAGTTTCCCGGCGAGCGAACTAAGCTTCGGCGTGGCATTTCAGTCCTTGCTGGATGAGCTTCAAGGGCCCGCAATGCGCGACGCGTTCGCCCGGAAATTCGACATCGATCTTACCGGGCGCCCGACCATGGTCACGGTGCGCGGCCGGGCCCAGGCCAAGGATGGGCGGATCCATACAGATAGCAAGACCAAGATCATTACCGTGCTGCTCTATATGAATGGCGCCTGGGAGCAGGATGGCGGCCGGTTGCGGCTCTTACGCTCCGGCGAGTCGCTGGATGATCTCGTCGCCGAAGTCCCGCCAGACGAAGGCACGCTGGTCGCGTTCCTCGTGACCCCGCACTCCTGGCACGGCCATGGCCAGTTCGTCGGCCCGCGGCGCGTGATCCAGCTCAACTGGGTCACGGATGAAGAGGTTGTCCGTCACGAACAGGCACGACACCGGTTCTCCGCCCGTGTGAAGAAATTACTGTCGTTCGCGTCCTGAACTGGGTTGGCGTGATTGGATTTTTCTCCCTCTCTGCCCCGTTGGGACGGAGAGGGTCGGGGAGAGGTGGGGTCGTCGCACGGGAAGTCGGCGCGGATTTCGCTCGCGGAAAAACCCACCTCTCCCTAACCCTCTCCGCCCTGAAGGGCAGAGAGGGAATTTTCCTTACGACGTGCCAACTCACCCTGAATCTAAACCGCTCTAAATCCCGATATGCCGGCCGATCTCGACCACCGAATCGGTCGGCAGGTTGAGATAGTCGCTCACATGCAGCGAGTTGCGCTGCAAAAACGCGTAGCAGAGCGAGACGAAGCGCGGCAGGCCAGGACCATCGGCACGCGGCACCACGGTCTCATGGCCGACATAATAGGTCAAATCGTCGAGGTCCAGATCGCAACCTCGCCCATGCGCTTGGCGCAGCAGGCCCGGCACGTCAGGTTTTTCCATAAATCCATAGCGCGCGGTGGCGCGCCAGAAGTCTGGCGCGAACTCCTCGATAGCCAATCGGTCGCCCGAGCGTACCCAGGGCTTTGACTCGCCGATAATCGTCAGGACAAACAGCTTCGCATGCAGCGAGCGGTTCTGTTTCAAATGCCAGACCATCACCGGCGGGGCATCTTTTTGGGTCCGGGTCAGGAACACCGCGGTGCCGGGCACGCGGGGCACGTTACGGTCCGTGATATCCTTGATGAAATCCCCGATCGGCATTTGCGATTCGAGCACGCGTGCGGTCACCGCCTGAATGCCGGCGTGCCAGATCTGCATCACGCCATAGACCAAGCTCGCCAACAGCAGTGGCACATATCCGCCGTCGAGCAGTTTCACCATGTTCGCGGCGACAAACGCGCCATCAACGATGATGAAGCACAGCGCAACCGCGCCGGCGGCAAGCACGCTCCAGTGCCAAATCTCACGCATCGCGATAAACAGCAGGACCGAGGTCATCAGCATGGTGAGCGACACCGCAATGCCATAGGCCGATGCCAGATTATCGGATTTGCCGAACCCGACCGCCAGACCGATCGTAACCAGCATCAACAGCCAATTGACCGGCCCGACATAGATCTGCCCATAGCCCTCGGCCGAGGTTTGCGTGATGGAAAAGCGCGGCATCCAACCGAGCTGGATCGCCTGTCGCGTCATCGAGAAGGCACCGGTGATAATCGACTGGCTGGCAATGATCGTTGCCACCGTCGCGAGCAGCACTAGCGGGATCAGCAGCTGGCTAGGACAGAGCCGAAAGAAGATATTGTCATTGGTCGGCGCGCCCTCCAGCACGAGCGCGGCCTGTCCCGCGTAATTGAGAACAAGACTTGGGAACACCAGCACGGTCCAGGCGAGCCGGATCGGTCGAGGGCCGAAATGCCCCATATCGGCATAGAGCGCCTCCGCGCCGGTCACGCACAAAAACACCCCGCCGAGCAGCAGAAAGCCGGCCGAACCCCCAGAAATCAGCAGCGAGAGGCCATAGCGCGGATCGATCGCCGCCAGTACCGAGGGATGCTGAATAATGCCCCACACCCCGAGCAGCGCGATCACGGTGAACCACAGTGCCATCACCGGGCCGAACAGCCGACCGATCAGCGCGGTCCCTTGCGGCTGAATCGCAAAGAGGGCGAGCAGAATCACGACGGACAGCGGCAAAACATAGGGCTGGAAATGGGGAAACGCGATGTTGAGTCCTTCAAGCGCCGATAACACCGAGATGGCAGGGGTGATCGCGCCGTCGCCATAGATCAGCGCAGCGCCGAACAGGCCGATCACGACGATCATCGGCCGCTTGGCGCGCTTCACGCCCAACAGCGACATCAGCGCCAAAATCCCGCCTTCGCCATCATTATTGATGCGCATCGCGAAACCGACATACTTAACCGTCGTCACGATGATCAGCGTCCAGATGATCAGCGACACCGAGCCCAGGATCGTTGCCGCCGCCGGCTTGTCACCCGCCGCTTCCAAGACCGTTTTCAGGGTATAAAGCGGGCTCGTCCCGATATCGCCGAACACCACCCCCAACGCCGCGAGGCCCAGCAGGGCGATCCCAGACGGCGCGGCCTTTGGCCGAGCAGAGTCGATCGACATATCGGTCATTCAAACCCCCACTATTTATATACCCATACACCATCGGCGATGAACAACCAGGAGTGACGTTCGTTCAAGCCCCGCCACCAATCCATTTAACGATTTTTAGGCGATCTCAGCGATAGTTTCGTGACGGTCCGTTTTGTGGATCCGCCGCGTCACAAGCTGAGAAAGTCGTTTTAATGCCGGACCAAACATCGTCCCAAACTACAGCGACATCCGCCAGCCCACCGACATCTTCAGTCCCGCTGCGCTATTGGGCGCGGCACCGCAATATCGGCGACCTGATCAATCCCTATATCGTGGATGCGGTAACCGGTCTTCGTCCTTATTTTACCGATGACGAAACGAAACCCCATGTGCTCGGCATCGGCAGCATTTTTTTCCTGGCGAGCGCTCACTCGCATATATGGGGGTCAGGCATTCTCGATCCCACGATCGACTATGCCAACGCGGCCCAATCGCACATCCACGCGCTGCGCGGACGATTGACCCGCGACCTGCTTCGGACGCAGCAGGGCTTCAGCCAGGACGTCCCGCTCGGCGATCCGGGCATCTTTGCCGATGAAATCCCGGAGATCCGGCGGCTCCGGCGCAGTGCAGCAATCAAATACAAGGTGGCACTGATCCCGCACCACGACCACGCCAACGATCCCTACTTCCGGGATATGGCTGCCAAGCATGACGGGATCTTGCTCGATACCAGGACCGAGAATTTGAATTTTATTGAAACCATCCTCTCATCCGAGATGGTGATTTCACAAAGCCTGCACGGCTTGATCTTTGCGGAATTGTTCGACAGGCCCAACGTCTGGCTGACCCAGCGGCATGACGAGATCTGGGCTTTCAAATTTCGAGATTGGTTCAGCAATACGATCGAGCCACCTACCGACCCCGAGCCGTTCGGCCGTGATTTCCAGAGTCTGAGCCGCGCGGCGCGGTTGTCGGGGATTGCGATCGACCGCGAAAGTCTGCGCGCAGCGATGCCCCGGATCGCGGGCACGGACCGCACCGGCTGCATGGGGTTTCGGGAATGCCGCGCACAGGGCTGGATGTCGGTTGCGATTCTGATCGATAGGGATGTGGCGCGACCAGACGGCTTTGACGAAACCATCACGCTGGATAGAGCAGATCCGGATGCTCTTCGGCTCGCCCTTGGATCCTGCGCGGATCGGCGCGACGAATGGGTCCCTGCCCTGCTCGCTTTTGATCTGGCGACCCATGGCTCGGTGTCAATCGAAGACATCACGCACCTACGTCGTGTCCTGAACGACAATATGGGCGCCCGTTATTTGGCGATTACGCGCCCAAAGCCAGCTGGCGCTACGTTTTCCGCCGCCACAATCCGCACCATCGCAGCAGAGGATTACAACGAAATCGCTTGGCGCGGTGTGATCTATGCACGGCATCTTGTTGATTTCCGCTATAGTGCACCGGGCTTACTGATCGACTGGTCCGGTTAAGTGCGGCGTCAACGAATTGGCCGTTGCATTGCGGAGATCAAGCGGGTAAGCGAGAGCATTTATGCATGAGGCGAATTTAAGTGCAGTGTCACAATCTTGCCGTCATTGCGCTCCCGAATGACACCTCCCGCGCAATTCCCCTAACGTCCGGCAACAGAGCGGAGAGTTTCGATGGTCCGTTCAATTGTCACTGCCGCGACCCTTGCCTACGTCCCGGCACCGGCAACAAGCGCTGCGAGCGGATCGAGCGCAACGGCGACGGCAGGTAATGCCAAGGCCCCGACGATAGGCACATCCGCAACGTTCAACCTACGTCAGACCTTGGCTCAATCACAGAGCTTCATCCGGCAGCATGTCTGCTGACGGGTTGTCGGTCTCCGGCCCCTCACCCAAGGACTGGATCGGCCTTGCATCCAGCAGACCTGCGGCTTTCAGCTCGTCGACATTGGGCAGATCACTCAGCGTATCGAGCCCAAAATGGAGCAGGAAGCCGTCGGTGGTGACCCAGGTTACCGGTCGCCCGGGCGTTTCCCGGCGTCCCTTCGGCTGAACCCAGCCGGCTTCGACCAGCAGGTCAAGCGTTCCCCTGTGTAACGCCACGCCGCGGATTTCCTCGATTTCGGCCCGGGTCACCGGCTGATGATAGGCAATAATCGCCAGCGTCTCGATCTGGGCGCGGCTGAGCTTGCGCGGCTGAACTGCCTGCTTGGCTAGATGCGACGCCAAATCGGCCGCCGTCCGAAACGTCCATCCGCCGGCGACACGCGCCAGCACAATCCCGCGGAACCGGTAATGGAGCTGCAATTCCTCGATCAGCGGTCCTAGCGTTACGGAGTCCGGTAAGCGCCGGGCAAGCTCTTCATCCGACAGCGGCGCTGGACTGGCAAACAGCAGCGCCTCAATCAGCCGGATGGCGTGCATCCGCTCCTGAATCGCGTCCGAGGGCGGCAGACCGACATCATTGGCCGGGACAATCGGCTCGTCGGTCATGGTTGGCTCCGCGCGGCCCGCAGCCAGATCGGTCCAAAATGCGAGTCCTGCTTCAGATCGATCTTGCCACTTTTGGCGAGCTCCAGGCTCGCAGCAAAGGTCGAGGCCAAGGCTGATCGACCTTGAGCACCGCGCGTCAGCGCGGGGGGCAGGAAGGCCAGCAAGGGGCGCCACTCCACCATGCTGCCAATCAGCAGGCCGAGCCGGCGCAGCGCATCCTCGACCGAGAAATATTCCGGCGCCCGGATCTGCAGCACCTGGGCTATTCCCCGGCCTTTGAGCGCGCCATAGGATGACAGGAGATCATGCAGACTCGCCTGATAGGCGGCGCGTGTCACCGTGGCGAGACCTTCCGGCGCGCCGCGAGGAAATACTTCTCGGCCCAACAGCGGGCGGGACAGCAGCTTGCGTGAAACAGTCTGCATCGCTTCCAGCCGCTGCAATCGGAACGCCAGCGCTTCGGCGAGCTCGGCTCCGGATGGCTCGTCGTCTGGCGGCGGGTCGGGCAGCAGCAAGCGCGATTTGAGATAGGCAAGCCAGGCCGCCATCACCAAATAATCCGCGGCGATATCGAGCCTCAGCCGATCAGCCGCCGCGATAAACGCCAGATATTGATCAGCCAGCGCCAGGATCGACAGATGCTTCAGATCGACCTTTTGATCCCGGGCCAAGGCAAGCAACAGGCTGATCGGCCCTTCGAAACCATCGATATCGACGACGAGTTCGGAATCGTCCTCTGGCACAATCACGCGCCAAACCCGAGCAAGGACGCTATACCCGTCGCAATCCAAAGGCTTGGCTGCCAGATCACCCAGTAATACGGGCTATAGTCGTTCCAGAACGGCGTCAACAAGAGCGGGACGATAAAAAAGAGCCCGAACAGAATTGCGAGGCCATAGCGCTCGAGACGCGCAAAACGCACCGCCAGCGATGGCGGCAGCAGGCCGGTGAGCACCCGCCCTCCATCCAGGGGCGGAATCGGGATCATGTTGAAGACCGCGATCACGACATTGAACAAGGCTGAATTCCGCAAATTATTCAGCGCCCAATCATGAAACGGCGCCGGCAAGTGAAGCGCCGGATAGAAGAGCAGCATCGACACTATGGCGAGCAGGATATTGGTGACCGGGCCGGCGAGTGCCACCAGCACCGAATCTCGCCGCGGATGGCGCAGCGCCGTGAAATTCACCGGCACTGGCTTTGCCCAGCCGATCATCGGCATGCCCAACAGCGCGCCGAGCCCCGGCAGCAAGACCGTACCCACAGGATCGATATGGCGAATCGGATTGAGACTGACCCGGCCCATCAGCTTTGCCGTTCGATCGCCGAGCAGGAGCGCCGCGAAGCCATGAGCCGCCTCGTGCAGCGTGATTGCGAAAATGACCGGCAGGATCCAGACCGAAAAAGTTTGGACGGCAGTGAGCTCCATTAGGCGCCCTGCATGGGCAATAGACCGTCAAGCTCCTCAGCAAGTTGCTGCAGATCCGCAGGTTGGGGAGGCCTCCGTCGCGCGAGCGCAGCGTCGACACGCGCTGCCGCAGCGCCCGCCAAAAATTCGATTGCTGATGCGACCTCAACCATTTCCTCAAGATCGCCGCTACAGTGGAGCACTAAATCGCATCCGGCTGCCTGAGCCCGAGCCGCACGCGACGCCATTGCGCCGTCCAAAGCCTGCATGCCGAGATCATCGCTGATGAGGACCCCAGCGAAGCCGATCTTGCCGCGAATCACCTCTGCAATGATGCTGGCGGACAGGGTGGCCACGCGATCCGGGTCCCATGCAGTATAAACAACATGAGCCGTCATCGCGAAGGGCGCATCGGCAAGGGCCTGGAACGGCGGCAGATCGCCCGTCTCTAACTCGGCTTCTGTCGCGGTAACCACGGGGCAATCGGTATGACTATCCGCACCGGCCCTGCCATGCCCAGGAACATGCTTGATCACCGGCAGCACGCCCCCATCGATCAGCCCATCCATCGCCGCTCGGGCCAGCATCGCAATCTGGGCGGGATCGCTGCCATAGGCCCGATCCCCGATGATGTCATGGGCACCCGGCACCGGATTATCCAACACCGGCGCGCAGTCGACATCAATGCCAAGCGCAGCAAGCTCCGCAGCGATCAGCCGCGCATTGATCCACGCTGCACGTCTGGCTCGATCAGGCGCAACCGACGCACATGCAGCGAGGCGGGCAGCGGCGGGAGCGGCACGCCAGTTTGGCGGCCTCAGACGCTGAACCCGGCCGCCCTCCTGATCAATCAGGATCGGCGCATCACGCCCGATCGTATCCCTCAATTGAGCTGTGAGGTCGCTTACCTGCTCCGGCGTATCGATGTTGCGCGCGAACAGGATAAACCCGAGCGGATCGGCATCACGAAAAAACCCGATCTCATCGCGATTGAGGCGCCATCCGGAACAGCCCACGATGACCGCCCTCGGGCTATTACTGCGCTTTAACAAGAATACATCCGATGCTGACTGCCCGCAGTTGCTCGCAGAGCTTCTCGGCCGCAGCGCGATCAGGAATGACCCCAGCCTGGAGCCGATAGAACACTCCCTTTTCGCCGAGATCGGCACGCACTACGGTCAGCGACAAATCTCCGAGCAAATCTGCATGGGCTTTCTTCAGCCGCGCCCATTCCGATTGCGCAGCGCCTTCATCCTTGGTCGCTGCAACTTGCAAGCGGAACCCCGCGTCACCGGACGCCGGCTTATCGGCTCTAGCCGGCGCGGCAGCGGTCGGCGGCGGGCCGGCCTGGTTCGCGGCTGCAACCGGCGGCGGGACCGGCTTGGCCGACACAGGTTGAGGCAAAGGCGCAACCACCGGCGAAGGCATCGACTGCGCGACAGCAGGATTGGTCGGGGCGATCACTGCTGGCGCATGGGTTACCGGGGCAGGCGGCGGAGTCGGAACGGGAAGTACAGAGGGGGCTACGGAAGGCACGGGCTTGGCCAACGGTTGTTCCGGCGGCGGGAGCAGCTTTTCCGTGGTGGGAGTTGTCTGGCCCATATTATAAACGTCTTTGTCGGAATCGGGGGCCGCGCTATTAGCGGTAGCATCCGGTTTGACCTTAGTCGGGGTTTGATCCGCCCGAATCAGCGGCGGCTCACCCCCGCCCGGGCTCGATATCGCGCCATGAAACACCCGATAGGCGTACCAAAGTCCGCCAGCGCACGCGACCGCGATCAGACAGGCGATAAGTGGCACCGTAACGGGGTGAAGCGTCTTCGGAACGCCACCACCGCTTTGAAAATACGGTCTTTCGTGGCGCACCAGAACTTTTTCGAGTTGTTCCTCTTCAGACCGCGGTGGCGCCATCAGCGCATCTCCATCATCGGTTCTACAGCAAACACGGCGAGGCCGGAGGTAATCACCAAGCCAACCGCCTTGACTAGCGCCAGCCGGGCCAGTGTGGTTGTCAGATCGCGAGCGACAATGAATCGTAACGTCGCATCGTCCTTTCCTTTGTTCCACAGCGAGTGGAAACCCGCGGCCACATCATACAAATAAAATGCCACGCGATGCGGTTCATGGGCCTCCGCAGCAGCCTCTACGATGCGAGGCCACCCTGCCAACAGGCGGATCAGCGCCAGCTCCGCAGGATCGACCAGAGTCCCGAGATCAGCCTCAACAAGCGGCACCGCACCCAGTTCAGACTCGGCATGACGCAGCACCGATTGGGTCCGCGCATGGGCATACTGCACGTACCAGACCATATTGTCCCGTGACTGTTCTACTACCTTGGCGAAGTCGAATTCTAGCGTCTGATCATTCTTGCGCGTCAGCATCATGAACCGGACGATGTCCTTGCCAACCTGCTCAACCACGTCACGCAACGTGACGAAGGTCCCTGCCCGCTTCGACATTTTGACCGGCACGCCATGGTCGTAGAGCTGCACCAATTGGCAGATCTTGCAGTCAAGCGCGGCTTTGCCCTGGCTGATCGCTTTGACCGCTGCCTGCATGCGCCGGACATACCCGCCGTGATCGGCGCCCAGCACATCGATCAGCTCGGCATAACCGCGCTGCACCTTGTCGAAATGATAGGCGATATCTGCCGCGAAATAAGTCCAGCTGCCGTCCGACTTCTTCAGCGGCCGGTCGACATCGTCGCCGAATTTGGTGGCGGCGAACAGAGTCTGCGGCCGCGGCTCCCAATCATCCGGCAGCTTACCCTTCGGTGGCTCAGGGATCCCGGTATAGATCAGCCCTGCTTCTTCCAAGGTGGCGAGCGCGCGATCGACTGCGCCGGATTGCTGGAGCGCACGCTCGGAGCTGAATACGTCGTGCCGCACGCCGAGCAGCGCCAGATCGTCCCGGATCATCGCCATCATTCGGTCAATGGCAAATTGCCGGAACAAAGGCAGCCAATCAGCCTCAGGCCGATCGAGCCATGCCTCGCCATAGCTCTCGGCCAGAGCACGACCGGTTTCGATAAGATATTCGCCCGGATAAAGCCCATCCGGGATCGGACCGATCGCCTCGCCTAGCGCCTCCCGATAGCGCAGATAGGCCGAGCGGGCGAGCACATCGACCTGGGCACCAGCATCGTTGATGTAATATTCGCGGCACACATCAAAGCCTGCCTTTTGCAGCAAGGCGGCGAGCGCATCGCCGAACACGGCACCCCGCGCGTGACCAACATGCATCGGCCCGGTCGGATTGGCCGAGACATATTCGACATTGACCTTGCGGCCGGCGCCCGCAGTGGAATCGCCATAAGCAGGTCCCTGGATCAGGATCTCGGCAAGCCGCGCTTGCCAGAACGCGTCGGACAGGCGCCAGTTCAGAAAACCCGGCCCGGCAATTGTGACCTCGGTAACATCCGCATGCTGGCGCAGCTTCGCCGCCAGTAACTCGGCCACGGCACGCGGTGCCATGCCGGCAGGTTTCGCCAATACCATGGCGGCATTGCAGGAAATATCGCCGTGCGCCGCATCCCGCGGCGGCTCGACGGCAAGCTTGGTGAGATCGAGCCCCGTCGGCAACACCCCCTCAACGGCTAGCTGATCCAGCAGCTGCGCGATTTCGGATTGGAAAAAAGCGAACACATTCATATCGAGTAGGCCAGAGTCATGCGGGGGTCGGATATGACCTGTCTAAAGCCGTAAGGGGGGCAAAGTCTATCGCCTCATCATGCGGAAGTCCCTGTTCTGCTCCGCCATCCGCGCGCTCAGACCAAAAAACGTGGCGTTGATCGGCCACTATCGTGAATAAGCCGTTGCGGGGCGCTCGTCGGTCAGGCACATGATTCCGCTTTGCTGCGCCGATGCCGGCTTGAACCCCGGCTGGGCAGCACTAGGTTGAGCAACAACACGCTGATACCGGAGTATCTTCGGGGATCGGCAAGGCAACGGATATGTACACGGAAACCACGCGCGCGATCAAAATCACGGTCCGAACGACGTTCCTCGAGGATCAATCCTCGCCCGAAGAGAATCATTTTGTTTGGGCATATCACATTCGTATCGAAAACCAGGGGCCGGAGACCGTGCAGCTCAGATCACGGCATTGGCGGATCATCGATGCGCTGGGCCGAACTCAGGAAGTGAACGCGCCTGGCGTGGTTGGCGAAAAGCCAGTGATTGAGCCGGGTCAGGCGTTTGAATATCAGAGCGGCACGCCGCTCGGCACGCCGTCCGGCATTATGGCGGGCCGCTACAAGATGCAGACCTCACGCGGCGAGCAGTTCGACGTGCAAATACCCGCGTTTTCCTTGGATTCACCACACCAACCGCTTCAACTACATTAGGTCCTTTCATGCCCGTTCCCGGCTTTCTTACAGATATCGAGCGTCCGACCCGCAAGCAGGCAGAGGAGGCAGTCCGGACGCTCCTGCGATGGGCAGGCGACGATCCAAGCCGAGAAGGGTTGCTCGGCACGCCCGAGCGGGTCGCGAGAGCGTATGAGGAATGGTTTTCCGGGTATACTGAGGATCCACGGGAGCTATTACAGCGGACGTTCGAGGAAATCGAAGGGTACGATGAAATGGTCGTGCTGAAGGATATCCGCTTCGAAAGCCATTGCGAGCACCATATGGCGGCGATTATTGGTCGTGCACATGTGGGTTATCTGCCTTCCAAGCGCGTCGTAGGTATCTCCAAGCTGGCGCGACTGGTGGAGGTGTATGCCAAGCGCTTTACCATTCAAGAAAAAATGACCTCGCAGATCGCCAACATGCTGGATGAGGTACTCCAGCCAAAGGGCGTTGCGGTTATCGTCGATGCGTCGCATCAATGTATGACCACGCGCGGCGTCCATAAAACGGGGGTCAGCATGGTCACCAGCCGCATGCTGGGTGCATTCCGGGATGATCCCTCGACACGGCGCGAATTCCTGTCAGTGGTCGCGGCGCCGTCGCTCCTGTCGACCTGACCGGATGCAGCTTGACGCTTGGAGTTTGCTTGAGCGGCTGATCGGTTTTGATACCGTTTCCGCACATTCCAATTTGGGTTTGATCGACTGGGTCGCGGATTATCTGGATCAGCTAAAGGTGTCGGTTCGCCTGACGCGCGAGGCTGGCAATGCAAAGGCTAACCTTTTCGCCACGATCGGACCGATGCGGTCGGGGGGCATGGTGCTCTCAGGTCATACCGACGTCGTGCCGCCCGGTGAGCGGGACTGGATCAGCGATCCGTTCGTGGCAACCCGCCGAGATGATCGGGTCTATGGGCGTGGCACGGCCGATATGAAGGGCTTCATTGCCCTCGCACTCAGTCGCATTCCTCAGTTCCAGGCGGCAGTCACAGACCGGCCCGTTCATCTCGCTTTATCGTTCGACGAAGAGGTCGGCTGCATCGGTGTGCGCAGTCTACTCGATGATCTGACATCGATCGGCATCTCTCCAAGTTTGGCCCTGATCGGCGAACCAACCGGGATGCGGCCGGCGAACGCACATAAAGGATGCGCCTTGTTCACGACACTGGTGACGGGGTTGGATGGGCATTCAAGCGCGCCACATCGCGCCGTCAATGCGATCGATGCAGCCGCCGAGATCGTGCTGACGATCGGACGAATTGCCGCAGATCTAGCCCAGTCTGCCGGTCACAACCAGCGGTTCGATCCGCCCTTTTCGACGCTCAATGTCGGGCGAATCGAGGGCGGGACAGCGTTCAATGTCGTGGCACGGCAATGCCGGATCGATTGGGAGTGCCGCGCGATCCCCGGTTTCGATCCTCGTGACGCCAAGGCGCGGCTTCATCAGTTCATAGACCAGGACTTGCTGCCGCGGATGCGACGACTCCACGCAGACTCGAGCGTGACGACTGAATCGATCATTGCTGTCCCCTGGCTGGATGCGGAGGCAGACGGGCCAGCTGAACGATTAGCTATCGCATGTTGCGGACATGGTGGCTGCCAAACCGTTGCCTTTGCGACCGAGGCCGGGCTGTTTCAGGCTGCTGGGCTGTCAGCGATCATCTGCGGACCGGGCTCAATTACGGATGCACACCGGCCGAACGAATTCATCACACTTGACCAGATGCGTGAAGGCGGCGCGTTCCTCGATCGCCTTGCGGAAAAGGTGGCGCTGCGGGAGGTGTTCTAAACCGGCGGCGGCGCTGTCACGATTCGGGTCGTCGTATCGCTGCCGAAGCCAAAAACGATCTCGACATGGGCTTGGCGCCAGTCGGCCGCGTAGTCTGCAGGGTCTGCCACTCTGATGAGTGCGGTGGAGGCTACCTGCCCGATCAGCGTCACGCTGCTGGCCAATACTCCCTCCTGGCGGGCTCGATTTGAGGGGTCAGCGTCTGCGATGACTGAGTAAGCCGGCACGCGGGTGCCGTTCTTCAGGACGAGAGCGGCTCCACTGATTGCCATACTATCCAGGGCATGGATCTCAATCACTTGATCGTCATGGGCAATCTGAAAGCGCACATCAAGGTCGCCGAACCCGAGCGGCGCCGTTGAAACCGAACCCGATGACACGGAGCACCCCGCCAGTATCAGGAATGATACGGTAGTCGAGACGGCTCCGTTACGACGCATAGGGAAAGAAATTGTTCTTGATCTGGCGCTCCAAATCGTGCCCAAGACTCGTTACCAGCTTCTTGGTCATATTGTACCAAACGACATCCTGATCATCGAGCGAGGCATTGCGCGGGACCGTGTCAGTGAGCGACGAGTCGGCCGTAGCCCGTCGAACCGGTGCGTCGTTGACGTCGAGTATTTCAATCTCAACTGCCGCATGGGCCGTGTAGGTAGTTGCCGAATTACCGCGGTCTTCGCGAACCGACGCATCTTTGATGATTACCTTGGCATGATAGGGACTTTCCGGACTGTTCATCACGAGCCGGTCATGGACCCAATTCTCAATCGCCCGCTGCGGCGGCACCGGGAAATTCTGCTCAACTTCAGGCGGCTGAAATGTTGGAGCGAAGGCGACCTCGACGGTAACGGCACTCACCGAGAGGCGAATCGGCCGCTGATCCTTAAATTGAATATCGTCGAACGTCGCCGGTGGCTCGGCCGAGCCGCAGGAAGCCAGCATAAACGCGGCCATCGCACAAAAACTTGCATTCCTCAGCCTCATCGTCACGTCCCGGCGCTGCTATTCCGTCAAGCGGCAGACACTGGCACGCAGGCCAAGGTTCAATCAAGCGCTACGATTTCTCTTGGAGCGCTGCCAGATCGTCGGCCGTGAACGCATAATCAGTCGAACAGAATTCACAGGTGATGGTCGCGGAACCATCCTGATACAACGAATCCAAATCGTCCTCGGGCAACGAACGCAGCGCGTTTTCAATGCGTTCCCGTGAGCAGCGGCAGCGATCTTCGAGGCTTTGCATGGGATAGACCCGCACGCCTTGCTCATGAAACAGCCGGAAGAGCAGCGTATCCGGCGCGACGCTCGGGCTCGTCAACTCGACATCAGTACAACTGCCCAGCAAAGCCAGCGCTGCCCGCCAGCCATCATCCTGCGCCTCCACCGCCATCTCACCCTCGAACGATAAACGGCTTTGCACACCGACTCCGCCCTCAGGCGGCAGGCGCTGAAGCATAATGCCGCTCGCGCGCCAGCCGGCCTGCTCGATTGGCGCCACGGCGATCCGGATCCCTGCCTCGATTTGCTCCGATTGCCGGAAATAATGGTGAACGCAGTCGGATAGAGTGGCGCCAGACAGCTCGACGATCCCCTGATAGCGCTCGGTATGCTCGCCTTGATCGACCGTGAAGGCCAGATAGCCCGTGCCTAAAAGTCGCGGCACGGGCGCACCTGGCCCAGCGGCCACACGCTCAACTGACTCTGCATCGAATTGCGCATAAGCGCGAATCGCGCCATCCGACGTTACATCGGCCACGATCAGCCGGATCGGCCCATCGCTCTTGGTTTGCAGCGTGAAGATACCGTCATATTTCAGGGCGCCGGCCAGCAATGCCGCCAGAACGACCGCCTCGCCGAGCTGACGCGCAACCGGTTCCGGATAGCCATGACGGCTGATGATGCGGTCGAGCGCATCGCCGAGCCGGACCAACCGGCCGCGCAGCGCGAAGGCTTCGATCTGAAACGGCCGGACCAGATTATCGGCGGGATCCACCGCCGATGCCGCCTCAGGCAAGACACCAGGCCAAAATGGCCTTCTGCGCATGAAGGCGGTTTTCGGCTTCGTCCCAGACAACCGATTGCGCCCCGTCCATCACACCCGCCGTCACCTCAACGCCGCGCTTGGCCGGCAGGCAATGCATGAAGACGGCGTCGGGCTTGGCACATTGCATCAAGCGCTCATCGACCCGATACGGGGCCAAGAGATTATGCCGGTTGACGCTGGCCTCGGTACCCATCGAGACCCACGTATCGGTCGCCACGCAATCGGCCCCCGACACCGCCTCTTCCGGGTCGGTCAGAAAGCGGATCTTGTTACTGCTGCGGCCGGCCCACTCGATCAGAGTCTCGGGCGGGCGCAAGGATTCCGGCGTCGCAACGCGCAGTTCAAAGCCGAACTGAACCGCGGCATGCACCCAGCTATTGGCGACGTTATTGCCGTCACCGCTCCAGGCGACGACCCGCGCGGCGGCGTTGCCCTTATGCTCCTCAAGCGTCAGCAGATCCGCCATGATCTGGCAAGGATGGCTGAGATCGGTAAGGCCGTTGATCACCGGGACCGTGGCATGGCGGGCCATCTCGGCAAGCTTCGCCGAATCGGTTGTGCGCAGCATGATTGCATCGACATAGCGCGACAGCACCCGCGCCGTATCGGCGAAATCCTCGCCGCGGCCAAGCTGACTGTCCTGCGAGGACAGGACCACGACGTCGCCGCCAAGTTGCTTCATCGCCACTTCGAACGACACGCGGGTCCGGGTCGATGGCTTCTCGAAGATCATGGCCAGCGTCTTGCCGGCAAGCGGCTTGCGGCGTCCCGCCGGCACCAGATTACGGTGCGCAGACGGCCGCTTATAGGCGTGGCCGAGATCGAGAATATGCCGGAGTTCCTGACGGTCGATCACATCGAGATCGAGAAAATGCCGAATGTCACTCATGATCATGCCGCCATGGCGAGGCACGCCGCGTCGATCACCGACACCGCCTCGTCGATTTCGGCCTTGCCGATGATGAGCGGCGGCACCAATCGGATCACATTTTCCGCTGCGGTCACCGTCAAGAGCTTGCGGTCGCGCAGGGCGCTCTGAATATCCGTATTCGGTGCCCGGCATTTCAGGCCCATGATCAAGCCCTGACCGCGCACACTGTCGAGTACCGCGGGATGTTCTGACGCCACGATGTCGAGCGCACCGCGCAATTGCCGCGCATGGCGCTGCACCGCATCAAGAAAGCCCGGCTCAAGAATCACGTCGAGCACGGCATTGCCGATCGCCATGGCCAGCGGATTGCCACCGAACGTCGAACCGTGGCTGCCCGGCCCCATCGCGGATGCGATTTTCTCCGAGGCCAGCAAGGCGCCAACCGGGAAGCCGCCGCCCAGCCCTTTGGCAACCATCATGAGATCGGGCGTGATGCCCGCCCATTCATGGGCCCAGAGTTTGCCGGTCCGGCCCATGCCGCACTGGACTTCATCGAATGCTAGCACCAGACCGAACTCGTCGGCAGCATCGCGCAGCCCCTTCAGGAACGCCGCCGAACTGGGCCGGATGCCGCCCTCGCCCTGAACGGGCTCAACCAGAATGCCGGCCGTCTCCGGCCCGATCGCCGCGCGCAATTCGTTGAGATTATCGAAGGCGACATAATCGAACCCCTCGGTGACCGGATCGAAGCCCTTCAGATATTTGGCATTGCCCGCTGCGGCTAGCGTTGCCAAGGTCCGGCCGTGGAACGCGCCCTGACAGGTTATGATCCGATAGCGCTCCGGATGGCCGCTCTCGTACTGATATTTGCGGATCATCTTGATCGCGAGTTCGCCGGCCTCGGCGCCTGAATTACCGAAGAACACGCTATCGGCAAAGGACGTCGCAACCAGCCGCTCAGCCAGACGGCGCTGTTCCGGGATCTCATAAAGATTCGAGACATGCCACAATTTGCGGCCTTGCTCGATCAACGTTTCAACCAAATGCGGATGGCTATGGCCGATAGAACTCACAGCAATACCAGCGGCAAAATCCAAATATTTGTCGCCGTCTTTTGTATAGAGATAGGCGCCATCCCCCCGCTCAAAAGCGAGGTCGGCCCGGCCATAGACCGGTAGAAGCGCGGAAATCATCGGGAAAGCTCCCTGATCGAAGGGCAGTCGGTGAGGACAAACGTGAGGGGGTACAGGTCATCGCGGCCTATGCCGCGCTTATCGTCGACGCGACGATTCCGGGCGATTAACGCCCCGCAACAACCGGGTGAACCGGTGATCTGTACCACTCATGCGCCTGCTCCGCTCGTGCCATACTTGGGCACGCCTATCGGGAAGCAATCGAGTATCAGTCGACTGCACCTGCCTGTCAACTTTATGCCGGACATTCAAGATCTGCGGAATTTGCGTCTCAGCTCTTGATCCGATAGCCTACGCGGAACAACACCCAGCAGGCCAGCAGCAGAATTACATTCAGTGCGCTGAGGACTATCACCCCGGTCAACACCCCTGAATCGCCGGTTCCAATGAAACCGCGGCGAAACCCGTCGATCATGTAAAAGAACGGATCAAGCCGCGCCAAAGTCTGAAACGGTTCACGCAGCCGGTCGATTGAATAGAAAGTGCCGGACAGGAAGGTCAGCGGCACCACGATGAAATTGGTCACCGCCGCGATGTGGTCGAATTTCTCGGACCAGAGCCCGCCAATCACCCCGATACTCGACAAGAGCAGCGATGCGGCGAAGCCGAAAAACAGGACCAGTCCCCAACTATCGACGTGCATCGGCACGAAGATCAGCATCGACAGCCCAACCGCAACACCGACCACGATGCCGCGGGTTGCACCCCCAAGGGTGAGGGCAAAGGTCAGTTCGGCAGGGCTCAAGGGCGGCATCAGAATATCGACGATATTGCCCTGCATCTTCGCGATCATGACCGAGGACGAGGTATTGGCGAACGCATTCTGAGTCATCGCCATCATAAGCAATCCGGGCCCCAGGAACGCCGCAAACCGATCGATCTCGGCAGAAGACGATCCATCGCCGCGTGCCAGCAGGAAAACCGCGAGATAGAGCAAGGTCGTCGCCAGGGGCGCCAATAGGGTCTGAGTATAGACCTTCATGAAACGGCGAACTTCTTTGCAGTACAATGTCCAGAAGCCTAGCCAATTAACCGGGCCGAACTGCCGCTCGCTGAAGAGGGTGGTGATGGTCACGTGAAGCTTGCTCCTTCAGCACAATAGCCTGTTGACGCTAATCCAGCCGCTCCGTGCGTACAAGGCAACTGGCAACGCGATGGCGACAGGGTTGACGCGCATGCGCTGCGCAGCGCCTGATCGGATCATTATGGATGCGCCCTCGCCAGACCCGCGCCGCCAGCGCCCGCAGCCGAAGCCCATCACGCCTGAGCGGCTGCACGCGGGCGCCCTGTTCTACCTTGAGCGGTTTGCCAGCTCGTCGGCGAATTTGCGGCGCGTGCTGATGCGCCGTGTCAACCGCTCGGCGTTGCTGCACGGTACTGATCGTGCAGAGGGCGCGGCCTGGGTCGAGGCGCTGATTGCGCGGTTTATCGAAACCGGCCTGCTGAATGACGCGGCCTATGCCGGGGCGAAGGTCGCGAGCCTGCATCGGCGCGGGACGTCAAAGCGCCTTATCGCGGCGAAGCTCGCAACTAAAGGCGTCGATCGAGATTTGGCCCAGGCGCTGCTGAATGATGATCTGACCGAGACGCGTCCCGGCGGCGATCTGGCCGCGGCGGCTGCACTCGCGCGGCGACGGCGTATGGGGCCTTATCGGCAGCCCGACCTGCAGACCCATTTCCATGACAAGGATCTCGCGGCCTTCGCTCGTCACGGGTTTTCGCGCCGGGTCGCCGAACGCATTCTGGCTTGCCCTGATCCGGCTTCGGTCATGGATCTCTTGGAAGATGGCCAAGCCTAAGTCGGCATATCGGGTGCGAGTTGCGGCGCAATCTGCTGCGTGTCGAGGAAATGCTGAACGAGAGCGCCCATATCGGGACCCAGCGTCAAGGTCGGCGCGGCGCCGCCGATGACGATCCCTTCAGCGTCAAAGGCCCGCTTGACCCGCCGGTTAAACTCCCGCCCGACGCTCCATTGGCGCAGCGGCAAGGTCTTGATCCTGGCCTGCACCTGAATCGATGAGGCACCCAGCGCATTGACGCCGATCGGATCGAGATCGCCGACGATATAGGAGCCGATCGCGGTGTCTTGTTTCAGGGATTCCGTCACTTCCTGATAGATTGCCATGACGCGGTCTGTATCGGCCGAATAGGACACGCCGATATCGATCAGCCAGTACGCATAGTCGCGGGTCAGATTCTTGACAACGGTGATCTCGCTGAACGGGATGGTATGCAATGTCCCGAGCGTATCGCGCAGCCTGACGGTCCGCACCGATATCCCCTCGACCACGCCGGAATGCTGATTGCCGAAATCGACCACATCGCCGACCGAGATCGTATCTTCGATTAGGATGAACAATCCGGTGATGACGTCCTTCACCAACGCCTGAGAGCCGAAGCCGATCGCGATACCGACGACGCCGGCACCGGCCAGCAGCGGCGCGATATTGACGCCGATTTCTGAGAGAATCAGCAGCAGCGCCGTCGTCATGATCGTAAACCACAGCCCGTTGCGGATCAGCGGCAGCAGCGTCCGCATCCGCGCACTGCGGGCGATCCGCCGCCCATCAGAATCTGTTCCCGCCAGAAACCGATCGATGAAGCCGTTCACGATCTCCCAAATACCGAGCGCGATCAGCAGCACGGTGCCAATCGTGATCGCCGAGCCGGTCGCGCGCTTGCCGACGGCCGAGCCAAGCCACTGAAACGAGTTGACGCCCCATAATTGGAGCACCGCCAATATTGTGGCGCCCCAGATCAGGAGTGCGACTAACCCGGTCACGGTCGGTAGATACCGCTTTGTCCGCTCCTCCAAGGTCGGATAACGGCGCTTTAGATCATCCGGAACGGCAAAACCGCGCCCGGTGACCTGCCGGATGCCCCGCATGAGAAATCGCACGGCCGCAATCAGCAGGATGGTAAACACGGTCGAGCGAAGCAGAAACGTGAAGCCCCCTTCGATCTTCAGCGCATAGACCGAATAGATCCCGATGACATAGAGCAGCGCCAGAACGTGCCAGATGTCCGCCAATCGATTGCGCAGCAGATCGACGGCCGGAAACCGCGAAACCACGTCGGATGGTGGCTCAATAATCGCTTCGGCCCCATCCTCGGCCCCCTCCCCCATCGGCGGCGGCGGCGGGGTCGGCCTTAGCCAATTGGCAACCGGCCGACGATTTTGCACGATGAAGACGATTGCCAAGACCGCGACCATCAACGCGACCGTCTTTTGCAGGGTCGCCAGCACGGCGCCGGGAACACCGAGCCACCATAGGCAATTCAGCAGCCCGAACCCATAAATCCCCCAGATCACGAAGCGCCGCGCCCATCGCACCAGATAGCGCGCGGTCTTGTCCGTGATGGGGAATAGCTGCCAGGCGGCCGTCTGCGGCGCGATCAGCACCCCGCGCACCAGTACAAGAATGAGACCGGCCAACAGCACGGTCTGGAGCAGAGAGATCGTCACGCTCTCTGTCACGAGCCGCGGCTGAATGACCAGAATCATGACAAAACCAGCCGCGACGAAGGCCGAAATCGGGAGCGCATCTGAGACGAGTTCCGCAAACAGCAAAGAGAGGCGGGCGATCCAACTCGGTGCCTGCTTGCGGCGTACGCGATGCCGCACCGGATGGGCTAGCAATCCAGCGACCCAGAATGCCAGAATTGCTGCGCCCAAAATCAGGCCGACATTGCGCCCAATCTCGGCCAAGCGCCCGCGCGCTTCGGGCGTTTGCACCTCCGCCAGCAGCCAGTTGCTGATCGTCGACATATCCACGACGACCGTCACCGCGGTCACCACATCGGTGCTCAATTGCTGCAACCGATCACCCGCCTCGGCAAACAACGTCACCGGCGACGGAACCGGTTTCGCCTGCTTTTGCGCCGCCGATAGCAACTCCAATTGCTTAATCAGCTTCGCCCGTTCCGCATCATTTTGCAGTGTCGCAACCAGCGCGTCCGCATCGGCGGGCGTAAGACCGCTTGCTGTGTCAATCGCGGTGAGCGGCGTGGCAGGTGCCGCCGCCCAGGCAAAGGACAGCGGCAAGCAAAGCCAAATCAGCAGAATATGTCGAAGGGAAACGAGGCGGACTTTCATGCGGCGGCACTCTACCGACGCCCTCCTTGACCGCCAAGAGCCCTTCGAGAGTGACTCAGATGACGGTTTTGGCGGGATGTTCATTTCTCATTTACTAAATTTGTCCTATAACGCCTTAGATTTTCACGGAAAAACCGATTAATACAAGAACATTCTAATATTCACTTAGAATGGGTTGATATTAATGCAGGGTGATCCGACGCGGGACGAGGAGGACGAACGTCTCGCCACCCTTTACGAATATTCCGTATTGGATACCGAAGCCGAGGGCATGTTCGATGCCGCTGCACGGCTGGCGGCGCTGATTTGTCAGACGCCCATCGCCTTGATCAGTTTCGTCTCCCACGATCGGCAATGGTTCAAGGCCGCGGTCGGACTTGATGCCACCGAGACACCCCGCGACCAGGCCTTTTGCGCCTTCGCGATTCAATCGCCGCATGTCATGGAGATTGAAGACGCCCTGCTGGATTCCCGCTTCGTCGATAACCCGCTGGTTCAAGGCAACCCCCATATCCGGTTCTACGCCGGCTCGCCCCTGACTGTACCGGGCGGCCACGCGCTCGGTACGCTTTGCGTTATCGATCGGTCGCCCCGACATTTGACCCCGGAGCAGCGCAGCGGGTTGGCTGAGCTGTCGCGCATGGTCGTCGGCATGCTGATCAGCCGAAAAAAGGATATGGAGGAGGCGGCCCGGCTCGCAAAGATCGTTTCAATTCAAGAAAGTCTGACGGACGCCGAACTCGATCTCGATGCGTTTCTTGAGACTGTTCTTTTGCAGATGCGCGCGGTTACACCAGCAAGTGCGGCTATTCTGACGGTGCTGGATGGAACGGATCTGGTCATTCGCTCCATAGCGGGCGACGCCATCCATGTCGATGGCCGGGTGCTCAAGAGCCGGCAGAGCCTCAGCCAGCTTTGTATCGACACGAAGACAATTCAGATCTCGGATGATTGCGCCAATGATCCGCGCGTCGATCAGGGCACGATCGCGCTCGCCGGGGCGCGTTCGGCGATAGCGCTGCCGCTCAATCGGGCGGGAGACGTTTTTGGCTGCGTGCTGCTCGTTGCCCGAACAACGCATGCCTTTCGATCCGCGCAGTTCGAAATGCTGCAATTAATGACCGGGTTCATCGGCTCCGCTTTCGAACATCGGCTGAAACTCGATGCCAACCGGCAACTGATCCTGGAGCGTACCCGCTCGCTTGAAGCCTTGGCCGAAGTGAATGAGCGCTTTAGAAGCGCCATGGTCTACTCTGCCAACGGTATGGCGGTGGTTGGGCTGAATGGCGCCTGGCTGCAGGTCAATGACGCGCTGTGCCGGCTGCTCGGCTATAGCGATGCCGAGCTGCTGACCATGGGCTTTCAAGACATTACGCACCCGGATGATCTGCAACCCGACCTGGACAATCTAGCCTCATTGCTGGACGGCACGGTCGATCATTATCAAATCGAAAAGCGCTATCGGCGCAAGGACGGCACCTTTGTCTGGGTTCTGCTGGCGGTATCGCTCGTCCGGGATCTGACGCATGCGCCAAGCTATTTCATTTCACAAGTCACAGATATCGATAGCCGCAAAAAGGCTGAGGAAGCCTTAGAGAAAACAGCGCATAGATTAAGAGAAGCCAATCACCTTCTGGTCATGAGCGAAGAGCTTGCAAGTATTGGCCATTGGTATTTGGATCTAAGAACATCAGAGGTTCGCTGGTCTGACGAAGTCTTTCGGATTCATGGACGAGATATTGGGAGCGGCCCGCCCAGCCTGGAAGAGGCGCTGAATTACTACCATCCGGACGATCGTGCGACAGTCGGGGCGATCGTCTCAAAAGCCCTTGAAAACCGGACAGGCTTTTCGTTCGAATTCCGTATTGTCCGCCCTGACGGCAGAATTCGCAACATCTCAAGCTGGGGCCAATTGGGCCCCGATGGTGACGCTCTCTTCGGATTATTCCAGGACATCACCGATCAAAAAAGTGCGGAACGCGAGCAGCGTCGGCTGAATCATCGCTTCCGACTTGCCACCGAAGCCGGCCGGGTCGGGATTTGGGAATGGGTAATCGAGGAGAACCGCTTCGTCGTCGATGACGCGACACGGCGATTATTCGGCATCGGTCAGCAAGAGTTGCTCCTTACCGCGAGAGACTGGATCGAACGGTTGCACCCCGACGATAGTTTGAGGGTCGAAAAGGAACTACAGGCCTGTCTTTTAAGCGACACCCCGTTTGACTGCGAATACCGCATCGTTTGGCCAAGCGGTGAGGTTCGGTATCTCCATGCCCGCGGTACTGTGGTCGAGGATCCTTTAACGCGAACCAGGCGAATGGTGGGGACCTACTGGGATACAACAGAGATCCGGTTGTTGAGCGTCCAACTCGCTGCGGAAAAAGAACGGGCCGAATTGGCCAATCAAGCCAAATCCAGCTTCCTTGCCACTATGAGTCATGAAATCCGAACACCGATGAACGGCGTACTCGGGATGAACGCGCTGCTGATGGCGACCGAACTGTCGCCGCACCAGCAAAGACTGGCGGAGAAGACCCAGCAATCGGCAAAAGCCCTCCTCACTATCATCGACGATATTCTCGATATCTCGAAGCTGGAGGCCGGCAAGGTCGACCTCGAAGAAATCCACTTCGATTTGCCGGACTTAGTGAGAAAGATCGTCGACCTCATGCAAATCCAGGCCGACACTAAGGGGATCAGTTTAACGGCCACAATCGACAATGCGGCCGACGGCGCATTTCGCGGCGACCCGACCCGGTTGCGACAGATCCTGCTCAATCTCGTATCCAATGCGATCAAATTCACCGACAAGGGTACCGCCGATATTGTCGTTTCGGCACGCGCCGAGCAAGACGGCTATTCGCGCCTACGTCTCGAAGTCAGGGATAGCGGAATCGGTATCAGCGACGCCGTGAAGGCGAGTCTGTTTCAACCCTTCGAGCAGGCCGGCCGGTCCATTACCCGGCGCTATGGCGGAACGGGACTTGGCCTCAGCATCTGCAAGCGGCTGGTCGAGTTGATGGGCGGCGAGATCGGCGTCACCGACCGCAGCGGCGGCGGCGCCGTGTTCTGGGTCGAACTCGTGCTACGGCGCGCGATCATGAGCCAATCCCATGCTCCAACTTCCGCCGCCCAAGGGGCAAGCTTGCCAGTGACCGGCTCGGGCAGGATCCTGCTCGCTGAAGACAACGCGATCAATATCGAACTCGTTTGCCTCATTCTTGAGGGTGCGGGCTATCAGGTCGATCTTGTCATGGACGGTCTCGATGCTGTCCGCGCCACGGCAGAAGAGGATTTCGACCTGATCTTAATGGACATGCAAATGCCAAATCTTGATGGCCCGGCTGCCACCAAGCGGATCCGAGCGACCGAGAAAGGCAGTCATATTCCGATCATCGCGATGACAGCGAATGCTATGAAAGAAGATCGTGAGCGATGTCTCAATGCCGGCATGACTGACTATATCTCAAAACCCTTCGAACCGAGGCGGCTGCTGGATGCGGTGGCGCGCGGGATGTCCGACGCGAAAAGCTCAAGCGTTACTGCCGCCAATAGCGCCGCCACGGTGGAGTCGCTGCCGATCATTGATGCGGATACGGTAACAATGCTGCGCAGTTTCCTGCCTCAGGGAAGGTTCAACAATCTGCTGGGACGATACTTGAAGGAGGCTGAAACTCAGACGCCGTTGCTGGAGCGGCTCGTTCTCGCTGAGTCGGTCGAAGAAATCGGTCGCGAGGCTCATAAGATCATTTCGTCTGCGGGCACTTTCGGAGCGCGTCGCGTGCAACATCTGGCCCAACGACTTCAAAGCGCCTGTCGGAACGCTCGGCTTTCGGAAATTCCCGAACTGGTTGGCCGCCTAGGACGAGCCTCAGCGGAAGCGTCGGCCGTCCTGCGCGACACAAACGGTGAGGGATAGCTTGGGCACCACCTCGCTTTGAGCCGGAACTATGCCCCGATGATATGATTTATCGCTACCGCCAATTCCAGTCGACATCGGGGAAATATTATACAATAATTATAATATACGTCTGTCACTTGAAGCTTTGGTAATAAAAATGAAGAACGGCCTCAAGACGGTGGTCGTCGTCGACGACGATCCGCTCGTACAGGATGTCATGGTCGATGCTCTATCAAAGATGGGCGTCCGGGTCGTTTCTGCGTCGACTATGGCTGAAGCGCTGCGATGGCTGGACGCCACGCCTAACCGCTCGACGGAATCGCTGATATTTTTGGTCGATGTCATCATGCCTGAGGGCGACGGCTTCGAATTCATCCGCGCACTGGCAAAGCGCGGCTGCCGATCTCCCGTCATTGTGATGACCGGCGGCGGCGAGCTCTATTTACGGCTCGCCCACAGTTTCGGCATGGCATTTGACGTCAATATCATTGACCTCATGCCCAAGCCGATCGACTACCCAAGACTGCTCAGCCGTATCGATAGCCTGCAGCAGACGCGCGTCCTGGTCGTTGATGACGACCCGCTAACCCGAATTATGCAGCTGGGCTGGCGGATGTAGCTTAACTCATTGAATTGGTGTAAGATTTGGTTGCTGAAACCATCTTGCGCCGCTTCAGGAGGCCACACCCGCCATGATTGAGACTA
>Ga0116226_10000674_pt1 | contig 29100 bp, 25 predicted proteins | sample S1TSphfallax_FD_89692 | JGI IMG/M metagenome (GOLD analysis project Ga0116226, IMG submission 89692) | Host-associated microbial communities from peat moss isolated from Minnesota, USA - S1T2_Fa - Sphagnum fallax MG | ecosystem: Host-associated > Plants > Peat moss > Unclassified | place: USA...
AAGGCTAGAGCATGGCCATCCCGCCATTGATATGCAGCGTGGCACCGGTGATCCAGCCGGCCTCTTCGGCGGCCAGATAGACGACGCCGGCCGCGATATCGCCAGGCGAACCCAGCCGGCCCAGCGGAATTTTCTCAGACAAAGCGGCACGATTCGCCTCCGAGAGCACATCGGTCATCGGCGTGCTGATAAAGCCCGGCGCGATCAGGTTCACGGTGATCCCGCGCGAGGCCACTTCCTGCGCCAGCGCCTTGGTCAGGCCGATCAGCCCGGCCTTGGCGGCCGCGTAATTCGCCTGTCCCGCATTGCCGGTGCTGCCGACCACGCTGCCGATATTAATGATCCGCCCCGCCTTCCGGCGCAGCATGAATTTCAGCACCGCGCGGCTGAGGCGGAACGGCGCGGCGAGATCCACATCCATCACCTTGGCCCAATCCGCATCGCTCATGCGCATGGCGAGCCCGTCCTTGGTCAGCCCGGCATTGTTCACGAGGATATCGACGCTGCCCAGCGCCGCTTCCGCATTGGCGATCAGCTCGGCGGCGGCTTCGGGCAAAGAGAGGTCGGCGGCCAGCACATGCACGCGCTCGCCGAGCTCCGCCGCCAGCGCGTCCAGCGCCTCGCGGCGCGTGCCCGAGAGCGCCACCACCGCGCCCTGTTTGTGCAGCGCGCGGGCGATTTCCGCGCCAATGCCGCCTGAAGCGCCGGTCACCAGCGCGTTTTTGCCCGTCAAATCAAACATCTAGAGAACTTTCAGCAAGGCTTCGATATCCGCCGGGGAACCGGCAGAGGCGGTTGCGGCATCCGGCGCGATTCGCTTGACCAGCCCGGCCAGCACTTTGCCTGCGCCGAGTTCGATAAAGCTGTTCACGCCGAGTGTGGTCATTTCCTGCACGCTTTCGCGCCAGCGCACGGTCGCGGTCACCTGGGCCACCAGCAGATCGCGAATTTCCTGCGGGTCCGTGGCCTTGGCGGCGCTCACATTGGCCACCAGCGGCACCAGCGGCGCGCGGGGCGGCGTGTTCGCGAAGGCTTCCGCCATCGCATCCGCCGCCGGGGCCATGAGCGCGCAATGGAACGGTGCGGAGACCGGCAGCAACATCGCCCGCTTCACGCCCTTGGTCTTGGAAATCTCGATCGCACGGTCCACCGCCGCTTTGGCGCCGGAAATCACGACCTGCCCGCCGCCATTATCATTGGCGCAGCCCACCACTTCGCGCCCGTTCGGCCCCATCTCGGCCTCGGCGCAGATTTCGCGGGCGACATCCATCTCCACGCCGAGCAATGCCGCCATCGCACCTTGCCCGGCCGGCACGGCGCGCTGCATGGCCAGCCCGCGCAGCCGCAGCAGCAAAGCGGTGTCGGCAATGGAGAATGCCCCCGCCGCCGCCAGCGCGCTGTATTCGCCGAGGCTATGCCCGGCCACCAATGCCGCTTTTTCTTTCAGCACCACCCCCCCTTCCGCCTGCAGCACGCGCAGCACGGCGAGCGAGACAGCCATGAGCGCCGGCTGCGCGTTTTCGGTCAGCGTCAGCTCCTCGATCGGCCCCTCGAACATCAGCTTGGAAAGCTTCTGCTTCAGAATCTCGTCGACTTCCTCAAACACCGCGCGCGCGGGCGCGAATGCGGCGGCCAGATCGCGGCCCATGCCGACAGCCTGGCTGCCTTGTCCCGGAAATATAAAGGCGTGAACCGCCATGCATCGTCTCCTAATGGCCCTTGCGGCAGGGGGCTTGCCGCGATTTTGGCCGTGAATTCAAGTCTGCCGCACCTAGCATGGGCAAGCGCCGAGTCAAAATGCGCGATATATTTACAACAGTGCGAGCGAAGCCAGCGCGCGGCGCATTTCATCGGGCATGGCATCGCCGCGTTCGGCGCTCTTCGTCAGGTCCGGCGGGGCATCTGCCGGCGTCAGATATCGCCAGCCCTGGAACGCTTTCACCGGTCTTGCCGCGACTCGCACCAGCGCCGGGTCCAGCACCAGGGCGCAGCATTTTGAGCCATCGTCCCAGGTATCGGCGATCACGTCCCGGACAAGCTGGCGGACGAGGACAACGCCGCCGACCACCCAATAAATCGAGCCGCCGCCGGTCAGCTCATCGGCGCGTTTGGGGGCGTTGCGGGTCTGGTGGCGCAGCGGCGGGTTGGCAGCACCCCTGGCCGCCTGAATGGCGGTGAGATGCGCGACGTCGCGCACGCCCACGGCCAGCTTTATCATATGAATCAAAACGCGCGGCCTCCACAGGGAAGCCGCGCGTATAGCAGATTGCTAAACCGATTGCTCAGTTCTTCGCCTTATCGACGAGCGCGTTCTTGGAAATCCAAGGCATCATGCCGCGCAGCTTGGCGCCGACTTCCTCGATCGGATGCGCGGCGGTGGCGCGGCGCATCGCCTTGAAGTTGGTCTGGCCGACTTTGTTCTCCAGCATCCAGTCGCGCGTGAAGCGGCCGAGCTGGATATCGCTCAGCACCTTCTTCATTTCGGCCTTGGTCTCGGCCGTGATGATGCGCGGGCCGGTGACGTATTCGCCGTATTCCGCCGTATTGCTGATCGAGTAGTTCATGTTGGCGATGCCGCCTTCATAGATCAGGTCGACGATCAGCTTTACCTCGTGCAGGCACTCGAAATACGCCATTTCCGGTGCGTAACCGGCTTCCACCAGCGTCTCGAACCCGGCCTTGATCAGCTCGACCACGCCGCCGCACAGCACGGCCTGCTCGCCGAACAGATCGGTCTCGCACTCTTCTTTAAACGTCGTCTCGATGATGCCCGCGCGCCCGCCGCCATTGGCTGAGGCGTAAGAGAGCGCGATGTCCAGCGCATTGCCGGTCGCATCCTGCGCCACGGCCACCAAGCTCGGCACGCCGCCGCCGCGCAGATATTCGCTGCGCACGGTATGGCCGGGGCCTTTCGGCGCGATCATGAACACGTCGATATCGGCGCGCGGCTCGATCAGGTTGAAATGGATGTTCAGGCCATGCGCGAAGGCCAAAGCCGCGCCGGGGCGCAGATTCGGGGCCAGATGCTCACGGTACAAATCGCCCTGGCCCTCATCGGGGGTAAGCACCATCACCACATCGGCCCATTTCGCGGCGGCGGACGGGTCGAGCACCTTCAGCCCCGCGCCCTCGGCCTTGGCAATGGCGGCGGAACCGGGGCGAAGTGCCACGGCAAGCTCCTTCACGCCGCTATCCTTCAGGTTCAGCGCATGGGCATGGCCCTGGCTGCCATAGCCGACGATGGCAACTTTCTTGCCTTTGATCAGGTTAACGTCGGCATCCCGGTCGTAATAAACGCGCATGTAAAAGGTATCCTTGCTTTTGTTCTCAAACAGGCGCGTCCCCTATTACGTTTTTTCCCAGCTGTCACGTAGCGCGCGCGCCACTCTGGCATGTCCGGCGGCCATCTCACGCAATTATATTTCTAATATAAAAGGCTATAAGAAATAATAATAACACGCCTATTCATTTCTGCTTAATCGCCGTAAAAAACTTCGGTAAAGACAGGAGCTTGCCGCGTGCCCGAGATTTCGGCGGTCAGCCGCCTTGGCCTGTTCCTCGCATCACGGCCAGCTCCCATGCGGGGGGAAAACTAGCGCCATGCCCCGCGTCAGCCTGCATCAGGTCGCTCCTGCAGATGCCCCCGCGCTGATCGCCGCGCATATCACTTGCCGCGACTATCATACGCCCTGGGTTCAGCCCTGTACGGATCAGCCGGGATTCGATGCCTGGTTCGAGCATCTCAGCTCGGATAAAAACCTGTCGCTCATTGCGCGGGAACGCAATGCCGGCGGCATCGTCGGCGTCGTCAATTTCAGCCAGATCGTGCTCGGCAATTTCCGTTCGGCCTATCTGGGCTTTTACGGCATGCAGGCATTCGCGGGGCAGGGGCTGATGACCGAGGCGCTGCATCTCGCCGCGCAGCACGCTTTCCGCGAACTCGGCTTGCACCGGCTGGAGGCCAATATTCAGCCCGCCAACACGCGCTCCATCGCCCTCGTGCGGCGGGTCGGCTTCGAGAAGGAAGGGTTTTCGCCGAAATATCTCCATATTGACGGCGCTTGGCGGGACCATGAACGCTGGGCGATGCTGGCCGAGGGCTAGAGTGCGATGACATTAAGATGAACCGCTCGCGGTTCAACTTAATGTCTGAATCGCCCTCTAAGCTGCGATTAGAGGCGGATTCAGACATTAAATCGGATCGCAAAGCGATTCGATTTGATCTCATCCGGCTCTAGGCTCAGAACTTATAGAGCGCCGATAGCGAGACGACGGCTTCGTATTTGGTTTGCGTAATGGGGCTTTCCGCGGCGCTGCCGAGAAGACGGTCGAAGGCTCCGGTGACATCGATGATAATGCTCGGCGTGACGAAATAGACGGTTGAAACGCCAAGCCCGGCGGATTTGAACCCACCCGCCGCCTTATATTTACGATAATGCGTATTCGCGGCCTGCGCATTGCTGATGCCGAAATACGCATTCATGTACCGGTTATCGGCGAGCGTCACCGTCGGCCCGACAAACCAGGCGAATTTGGCTGAGCTGCCCGGCATTGGGAGATAGGCGCCGATATCGCCGATATACCCATTGGTCGCGCCGATCTGGCGGCGCCCGTCCACACGAATGGTGAGCGGGAAGCTCTCGGACAGCACGGTGGTCGCGAATATCTTGGCCTCCGGCGCGGGGTGGATGGTGCCAAGGCCGGAGAGGGCTTTGCCGTCCGCGTGCGGGGAGCGCCCGAGATCATAAGTAACGGCGGCGCCAAAGCTGATATGGCGGAAGCTGAACATATTAACGCCGAGGCCCTCGCCGGTGGAGAGGAAGGCGATGTCCTTGTAGCGGATATCGATGGCCGGGCCGGCTTGCACCTGATAGCGATTGATTCCGTCCGCGACGGGAGAATATTGCGAGCCAAGCCCGATTTCCACCTGCCAATTCGGAATCGTCGGCTCAAAAAGACGCTGGAGCTGGATGCCAGATGAGTATTGCCATTCCGCGAGGGGAGATGGGGTTTGCGCCGTTGCCGGGCGCAAACCTGCCAGCAAGATAACGCCAACCGCCAGCGCCAACCCATAATTGCGAAAATGGTTGCGGAAACGAAGAAAGCCTTGCGAGTTCATCATCCTGCCTATCAGTGCGAGCGCATGTCTTCGCTGTTAGAGAAATTATTTCGCTACAGCCGGAGACCAAACGCAAGATTATATCGCGACACCTTGATGACAAGTAGATTAGAAAGATTTTCCAAGTGTTTAGCGCAGAAATGGTTGAATAAATCGAACGCGACTCAGGCGAATTCCAAAGACTGTGCCAAATCTGCAATCAGGTCTTCGGGATGCTCGATGCCGATCGAGAGACGGATGGTCGAATCGAGAACGCCGATCCTGCGCCGAATATCGGCCGGCACGCCCGAATGGGTCATGGTCGCAGGGTGGCTCGCGAGCGACTCTGTGCCGCCAAGGCTCACCGCCAATTTCAGGATCTGTAACGCGTTGAGGAACCTGAACGCCGCCGGCTGGCCACCCCGAATGTCGAATGAAAAAGTTGAACCAGCACCTGAGCATTGCGCCGCGAAAACGCGGCCCGATGGCGAGGAAGCATCATGGTAGGGCAGGTAATGGATTTTCTCCACCTTCGGGTGGCTGCGCAGGAAATCGGCCACGCTCAGCGCGTTGGCGTTGGCCTTTTCCATACGGATGCTCAGCGTCTCCAGCGACCGCCCGAGCATCCAGCATGAATGCGGGTCAAGCTGCGTGCCGATGGCGCTTCGCAGAGACTTCACCTGCTTCATCAGCGCCTTGGAGCCCAGCGCCGCGCCGGCGATCAGGTCCGAATGGCCGCCGACATATTTGGTGAGCGAATAGAGCGATATATCGGCGCCATGCGCGATCGGGCGCTGAAAGACCGGGCCCAGCAGCGTGTTGTCGCAGGCGATTACGGGAAGATGGCCCTGTTCGGCATGGATGGCATCCGCGATCCGCCGGATCATCGCCACATCGACCAGGCTATTGGTCGGATTGGCCGGCGTCTCGATCAGGATCACCGAGATCCGGCCGCGCTTCATCGCCCCCGCCGCCGCCGCCTGGACAGAGGCTTCATCGACGCCGTCGACAAAGCCGATGGCGGCGACGCCCATATTCAGAAATGTCTTCGCCAGCAGCGTTTCTGTCCCGCCATAGAGCGGCTGGGAATGCAGGATGACATCGCCGGGCCGGACGAAGGTGAGCAAGGTGGTGGCAATTGCCGACATGCCGGAGGAGAACAGCACGCCGCTTTCAGCCTGCTCATAGACCGCAAGCCGGTCCTCGACGATCTCGCTATTCGGCTGGTTAAAGCGCGAATAGACCAGCCCGGCCTCGGTGCCCGCCGGCGGTTCGCGGCGGCCGGAGACGAAATCGAAGAAATCACGGCCCTGTTCAGCCGTCTGGAAAACGAAGGTGGAGGTCAGAAATACCGGGGGCTTGACCGCGCCTTCGGATAATTCCGGGTCATAGCCGTAATTCAGCATCTGCGTCTCGGGATGCAGCGCGTGTTGACCGATATGGGTTTTATAGGGACGGGGAGCCGTCATGCGAATCTCCTGACGTGGAAGAAGTCCATATCAGGCCAGCGTACAGGATTAGACCCGCAAAATCCCTGTTTATTTCAATCGCGATATACGCATGACGCTTTCTGTCACGAATATCGTCAATGCAGCGCCGCGGCGTGGCCGAAAAAAACACGGCGCGGAGGAATCCCGCGCCGTGTTTCGTCTTAAGGCTTTAGCGTCTCAGGGCTTCAGCGCGTAAACCGCATAATTCCCGTCATGCCATTTGTAGATGGCGTAAGCGGCGTTCACCACGTCGCCCTTCGAGTCAAAGGTGATCGGCCCGAGCACGGACTTCCACGGCCCGCCGGCTTTCAGCTCTTTCGCCACCAGAATCGGCTGCGTGCTATGCGCCTTTTTTGCCGCTTCCGCCCAGACCTGAATGGTCGCGTAGGAATACAACACATAGCCGGTCGGGTCTTCCTTCAGCGCGGTCAGCTCGGCCACGGCCTTGGCGGCGGAGGGTTCCTTTTCGGCCGGCGGCGGGAAGGTCATCAGCATGCCTTCAGCCGTCGAACCGGCAATCTGCCACAGCGCCGAGGTCACCGCCGCATCTTCCGAGAAATATTGCGGCGTGAAGCCCTGCGCCGCGCCTTCGCGAATGATCAGCCCGGAATCGGAATAATAGCCGCCGATATAAACCAGCGTGATGCCGGCCTGCTTCAGACGGCTGATCAGCGCAGAGTAATCCTTATCGCCGGCCGTATAGGAGGTGTTATACGCAATCGGCACATGCAGCTTGCCGAGGTTCAGCCGAACCTGGTCGGCAATGCCCTTGCCATAGGTCGAGTTGTCATCCAGCACGGCGATTTTCGCGGTCGGAAAATGCTTGGCGATATATTCGGCAGCCACCTTGCCCTGCTGGTCGTCACGCCCACAGGTGCGGAAGGTGAAGGCGGAGCCTTCATCCGTATAGGTCGGGTTGGTGGAAGCCGGGGAGATTTCGAGGATTCCGTTATCCGAATAAACCTTGCTGGCGGGAATGGAGGAGGCCGAGCAGAAATGCCCATCCACCAGCACCACGCCATCGCTCACCAGCGTATTGGCAGCACTCACCGCCTGCTTCGGATCGCAGGCGTCATCGACCGCAATTTCCTGAACCTGCTGGCCCAAAACGCCGCCGGCTTTGTTGATGTCGGCAACCGCCAGATCCGCACCGGTCTTCAACTGCGTGCCGAAGGCGGCGTTGGAGCCGGTGAGCGGCCCGGCCACGCCGATTTTTATCTGTGCCTGCGCCGTTGCGCCGAGGCCCAGGCTGAGCGCCAGAACGGCGGCGGTGCTTAAAAGGATGTTTCGCATTTTTGCTCCTGTTGAAAAATTATTTTCGGCAATGACCATGACGACGTTGGAAGTATGCGCTTAAATGATAGGCGGCATCAATGCCCGCCCTCGAGATACGCGGCACGAATCTCCGGTCTGGCTAATAATTCAGCACCGGTTCCGGCCATGGTGATCGAACCATTGACCAAAACGTAGCCACGATGCGCCAGGCGCAGCGCCTGGTTGGCATTCTGTTCCACCAGCAGAACCGTCAGCCCGGTCTCCTGGTTGAGTTGTTTGATCGCGCCAAAAATCTGCTTGATGACCAAAGGTGCGAGGCCCAGCGATGGCTCATCCAGCAGCAGCAGTTTCGGCTTGCTCATCAGCGCGCGGGCAATGGCCAGCATTTGCTGCTCGCCGCCCGAGAGCGTGCCCCCGCGCTGCGCGAAACGCTCTTTCAGGCGCGGAAACAGCTCGAACATCAGCCCGAGCTGCTTGTCGTAATCCTGGAAATTGATCACCTGCGCGCCCATCAACAGGTTTTCCTCTACACTCATGCGCGCAAAAATCCGCCGCCCTTCCGGAGATTGCGCAATCGCGCGCCGCGCGATCTGGTGCATCGGCAAATTCGTGATGTCCTCGCCGCGATAGGTGATCCGCCCGCTTTTGGCGCGCGGATTTCCGCAAATCGTCATCATCAGCGTAGATTTTCCGGCGCCGTTGGCACCGATGAGAGTCACGATCTCGCCTTCGTTCACCTCCAGGCTGACATCGCGCAGCGCCTGGATCGGCCCGTAAAACGTATTCACCCCGGAGAGGGACAGCACCACGCTCACGGCGCTTCCTCCAGCGTTTCTGCAATCGGCGCGTCGGGGTCGTCCTCATCGCCTTCACCGAGATAGGCTTTGATGACTTCGGGATTGTTGCGGATTTCCTCCGGCGTGCCATCAGCGATTTTCTTGCCGTATTCCAGCACCACCACATGGTCGGATATTTTCATCACCACGCCCATATCATGCTCGATCAGCAGCAGCGAGCATCCCGCATCGCGGATTTTCAACAACAGCTCATTCAGCGCCACGGATTCGCGCGGGTTGAGACCTGCCGCCGGCTCGTCCAGGCATAATAACACCGGGTCAGTGCACATCGCACGCGCGATCTCGAGGCGCCGCTGCGCGCCATAGGGCAGGGAGCCTGCCGGATCATCCGCCCGTTCCATGAGATTGGTCTGCTCCAGCCAGTGCTTCGCCAGCTCGATCGCGGATTTTTCCGCCTTGCGATATTTGCCGATGCCCAGAATCGCGAGCACGCCGAACCCGGTTGCCGCCTGCAATTTGTTATGCTGGGCCACCAGCAAATTTTCCAGCACCGTCATGCCGCCGAACAGCCGGATATTCTGAAATGTCCTGGCCACGCGGCCTTTTTTTGCAATCGAGTGTCCGGGCAGGCGGTCCAGCCGGATCGCCTCGCCTTGCTTATGCGCAATGCTGATGCTGCCCGAGCTTGGTTTGTAGAACCCGGTGATGCAGTTGAATACGGTGGTCTTGCCCGCCCCGTTCGGGCCGATGACGGCGGTGATATCGCCGCGCTTCGCCGCAAAACTCACCTCGTTCACCGCCGTCAGCCCGCCAAAGCGCATGGTGAGTTGGCTCACCTCGAGAATCGTATCGGTCATGCTCAGCCGCGCCCCTCGGAGATCATATCCGCCCCAATAATCTTTGCCTTGCCGAGCGAGACGGTAGGGGTGCGCGTGGAGATAAATCCGCGGGGCCGTACGACCATAATCACCACCAGCGCAATGCCGAAGATCAACATCCGATAGATCTGAAGGCTTTGCAGCAATTCCGGCACGCCGATCATCACCATTGCCGCCAGCACAATGCCAAGCTGGCTACCTGCACCGCCCAGCACGACAATCGCCAACACGGTCGCGGATTCGATGAAGGTGAAGCTGTCCGGGCTGATGAAGGATTCGCGCGTCGCGAAAAAACACCCGGCAAACCCGCCGAACATCGCGCCGATGGCAAAGGCCGTCAGCTTGGTGTTGCGCAGGTTGATGCCAAGCGACCGACAGGCGATCTCATCCTCACGCAGCGCTTCCCAGGCACGGCCCAAAGGCTGGCGGCGCAAGCGCAAGGTAACCCAGTTCGTCAGCAGCGCCAAAGCGAGAATGATGTAATAGAGATAGGTCGTCCGCTGCCCGGGTGTTGGAGTGACGTTGAAAAACCCGGCAAACGTGCCGGGGCCGCCCGCCATGTCGAAGGTAAGGCCAAAGAAGCTCGGATGCGGAATGCTGTCGATCCCGTTCGGCCCGCCGGTCAGCGCCACCCAGTTGGTAATGACCAGCCGGATGATCTCCCCGAAGGCGAGGGTGACGATCGCCAGATAATCGCCGCGCAGCCGCAGCACGGGGAAGCCAAGAAAAATCCCCCATGCGGCGGCCAGAATCCCACAAAGCGGCAGGCACTCCCAGAAGCCGAGCCCGAAATTCTGGCTGAGCAGCGCATAGGAATACGCGCCCACCGCGTAAAACGCGACATAGCCAAGGTCCAGCAGCCCGGCCAGCCCGACCACGATATTGAGCCCCCAGCCGAGCATCACATAGGTCATGATCAGTACGCCAAGATCGATATAGGAATTCTCCACCCCCGGAATGATCGGCATCAGCACAACGGCGACCAGCAGCACGGGCCCGACGAATTTGCCAGATTTCGCGACCGCCGCCGCCACGCGCATATTGGGTTTCCGCCGGCTGCGCCGCTCATGCCAGAGCAGCAACAAGAACCGCGCCGCGAAGGTCAGCCCGACCGCAATGGCCAGCAATTCCGGCCGGGTAGAGAGCGTGAGGTTGCCGGCATTGTTGTCGCCCAGTTGCAGCCCCAGAAACGGCCCGAACAGCAGCAGCGCCACAAAGGCGACCGCCGCGCAATCCTTCAAATTCGCCGTCAGCTGGCTCATACTTTTTCAACCTCGTTACGGCCCAGCAGACCGGTCGGCATGAACATCAGCACGATCGCGAGAATCGAATAAACCGCGACATCCTTATATGCGACCGTTGCATAGCCGGACCAGAACGCCTCGATCAGCCCGATCAGCAGACCGCCCAGCACCGCGCCGGGCAGCGAGCCGATACCGCCCAGTACGGCCGCGGTAAAGGCTTTGATGCCGGCATTGAAGCCGATGTAGAAATCGATCACGCCGTAATAGAGCAGGAACATCACCCCCGCGACGCCTGCCAGCGCCGAGCCGATGATGAAGGTGTAGCTGATCGTCCGGTTTGTATCGATGCCGAGCAGGGCTGCCATCTTCGCATCCTGCTCAACCGCGCGCATCGCCCGCCCGAGCGGGGTTTTTGTGACGATATAGGTGAAAATCCCCAGCACCACGAGGGTGACAACCACAATCGCCATCTGCATCCAGGTCAGCTGCACGATAAACCCGTTCTCGTTCATCAGCGTGATGCCGCCGGGAATCAAGTTCGGCACCGCGCGCTCTAGTGCGCCCTGGCTGGTCTGCACATAGTTTTCCAGCAGAATCGACATGCCGATTGCCGAGATCAGCGGCGCCAGGCGGAACGAGCCGCGCAATGGCCGGTAGGCGACGCGCTCGATGGAAAACCCGTACAGCCCGCACAACGCCGCCGAGAGGATGAGTGCGGCCAGCAGCCCCAGCGGCACAGAGGTAAACCCGGTGAGGGCGGTGAGCACGATGATGCCGATGAAGGCGCCGACCATGAACACATCGCCATGGGCGAAGTTGATCATGCCGATAATCCCGTAGACCATGGTGTAGCCCACCGCGATCAGCCCGTAGATCATGCCCAGCGTGATTCCGTTGATAAGTTGCTGTAAAGCATAGGCCATGGAGGGTTCCTTACGCGTCGTTTACCATGCGCCTAATGGATACGACCGTTGCGTGCAGGTCAATGCTTGATTTCTTCGCCGCCTGGGCTTTCCATTCGCTGCTTGTCTTGCTACATGGGCGCCTCGGCGGGTGCTTAGCTCAGTTGGTAGAGCAGCTGACTCTTAATCAGCTTGTCGTAGGTTCGATCCCTACAGCACCCACCATACTTCTTTCATCCTCCGGTTGATCCAAGTCCTTGAACGCGGCGCAAACTCGACGATATCTTTAATGGCCGGATCACGCTGGCCATTTGGGAGACGTTCATGTCGCGTTGGATGCTGGTTGCGGTTTTAACCCTGTGCAGCGCCAATTTTGCCGAGGCCCAGGTCGGGAGCGGGGTCGATTCCGGAATCAATTCCGATGGCGGCGCGATTTCCGGCCCGAATATCGACCGGGTGAACGGTATCAACGCAAACGGTACGCCCCGCCAGCAATCCCCCGGCAGCTCCATGACCAATGGTGCGGGAAACAGCGCGATGACCCCCGGTATTACCGGTGCTCCGACCCACAAGGGCATTATCAACGGGATTGTCATCCCGACCATTAACGGCCAGCCGACCAGCCCCAGCCAGTAACCCCGATTCGCGCGGCCGCCGGGTTGCGGGGGGCTGCCCGATCCGCCACAAGCCAGGAATGGCCTCTCCCCCGCTTATGCTGCTCACCGATATCCGCGTCACCCTCGGCTCCGTGCCATTGCTCGATGGCGCCGGCATTTCCGTTGGGGCAGGGGAGCGTATCTGCCTCGTGGGCCGCAACGGATCCGGCAAATCCACGCTGCTCAAAATCGCCTCGGGGGAGATCGCCTTCGATGGCGGCACGCGCTTTCTGCAGCCCGGCACCACCATGCGCTATCTGCCGCAGGAGCCGGATCTCTCCGCCTTCGCCAATACGATGGAATATGTCGAAGACGGTCTCGGCCCGAATGACGATGAATACCGCGCCCGCTATTTGCTGGAGCAGCTCGGCCTGACCGGCGCTGAAAAGCCAGAAAACCTCTCCGGCGGCGAGGCGCGCCGCGCGGCGCTCGCCCGCACCCTGGCCCCCAACCCGGATTTGCTGCTCCTGGACGAGCCGACCAACCATCTCGACCTCCCGGCCATTGAATGGCTGGAATCCGAGTTGAAAAGCCTCTCCGCCGGCATCGTCCTCATCAGCCATGACCGCCGGCTGCTGGAAAAACTCTCCCGCAGCATCGTCTGGCTGGACCGTGGCCAGACCCGCCGGCTCGACCGCGGCTTCGCCCATTTCGAGGCATGGCGGGACGAGGTGCTGGAGCAGGAGGAGCGCGATTTCCACAAGCTCGGCCGCCAGATCGCGCGCGAGGAAGACTGGCTGCGCTACGGTGTGACCGCGCGGCGCAAGCGCAACGTCAAGCGCGTCGCCGGCCTTGCCGCTTTGCGCCAGGCCAAGCGCGAGCATAACCACCAGGCCGAGGCGGTGAAAATGGGCGCGGCCGATGCCGCCACCTCCGGCAAGCTCGTGGTCGTCACCGAGAAAGTCTCGAAATCCTATGCCGCGCGGCCGATCGTCAGCAACCTCACCTTGCGCGTTCTGCGTGGCGACAGGCTGGGCATTGTGGGCCCCAACGGTGCCGGCAAGTCCACGTTGCTGAAGCTGTTCACCGGGCTGGAAGTACCGGATTCCGGCAGCATCAAGCTCGGCACCAACCTCAATATCATCACGCTGGACCAGCAACGCGCCACGCTGGACCCCACCGTCTCACTCGCCAATACCCTGACTGGCGGCAAGAGCGACATGGTGCAGGTGGGCGAGCAGAGCCGCCATGTCATCGGCTATATGAAGGATTTTCTGTTCAAGCCGGAGCAGGCCCGCACGCCGGTCGGCACGCTCTCTGGCGGGGAGCGCGGGCGGCTGCTGCTGGCGGTCGCGCTCGCCAAGCCCTCCAACCTGCTGATCCTGGACGAGCCGACGAACGATCTCGATCTCGAAACGCTGGACCTGCTGCAGGAAATGCTCGGCGAATATCCCGGCACCATCCTGCTCGTCAGCCATGACCGTGACTTTCTGGACCGTGTCGCCACCTCGACGCTGGTGGCCGAGGGCGATGGCAAATGGGTGGAATATGCCGGCGGCTATTCGGACATGCTGCTGCAACGCGGCGCGTTGGTGCAAGCCGAACCCGTAAAGCAGAAATCCGCCGCGCGCACCGCGGCCCTGCCGCAGACCAGCGCGAACCCGACCACGAAACTAACGTTCAAACAGCAGCATGAGTTGAAAACCCTCAATACCGAAATCGCGCGCCTGCAGACGGAAATTAAAAAACTGGAGACCGTGCTGGCGGAGCCGGGCCTTTACAATAAAGACATCAAAAAATTCCGTTCCGCTTCCAATTTCCTGACAGACGCGCAGGAGAAGCTGGCTGCTGCCGAAGAACGCTGGCTGGAACTCGAGGTTTTGCGGGAGGCTTCTTGAAAAATCACGCCTTCCATGCGTGATTGCAATAATTTTGTCACACCGAATACCGGAATGCCCCGCTAAGACGAGCCCGATAAAAACAGAGGGTCCACTTATGCGTTATCTGACCAATCTTTCCGTTATCGCGCTATTCACCGGGATTTGCGGCGCCCCCGCCGCACAAGCCCAAACTGCCCTTAACCTGCATGCGCTCCAAGGCCTTGCCCCGTTCAGCGCGCTCGGCAACACGCAAGCCGGCAAAGCCGTACTCGCCGCCAATTACACTGTCACCGGCGCGATTCAGACCGGCACGGCCAACCAGCCTGCTCTACAGCCTTTCGCGGACCAGCAGAAGCAGGCCCTGCGCGATGCCTATATCACCTTCGGGAATGCGGCGGAGTTCGCGGACGGGCTGGGCAGCAAGCTTGGCGCCGTTTATCTGGCGGGCGCCGCCTATAACAGCAGCGATAATGGCAAAACCGCCACGTTCACCAGTATTTCGCCGGATATCGCCAACCTCATCCTGTATTCCGCAACGCTGACCCAGTCGGATTCCAACGCCGCTAAGTATTTCTTCGCCAATTGCACGAGCAAAACCGGCAAAGGCCCGGCCGTGCCAGCGTCCGCCGCTGCAGAGGCCATTCTGGCTGCCTTCCACGGCACGACCGACGTGCTGGGCAAAGCCTATGGCGTGCCCGCCGGCAGCAAAGGCGCGGACCCTTACGGGGATTCCCGGCCGTATCAGACCGAAAAAACCGTGCTGAAATTCACCGATCCGGACTATTACGGCGAGCCCTCCGGCAACGATGAATACCTCAACGGACCTGCGCAGGACCTGACCGCCAGCCCGTCATTCCCGAGTGGCCACACGACCTATGGCTATACGGAATCCACGCTGCTCGCCATTCTGGTCCCCGCCCGCTTTACGCAGGAGGTCACGCGCGGCGCGGAATATGGCAATAGCCGCATCATCGTCGGCGCGCATTACGCGGTGGACGTGATCGGCGGACGCACGCTTGCCTATTACGACCTGGCGCAACTGCTCTCCGAAAATCCCGCTTATCTCGGTCAGAAGGAAGGCAAGGCAAAGCCAATCGCCAACTATGATGTTGCGGTTAAAACCGCGCGCAGCGAGCTGATAAAAGATCTGGAAACCGGGGCTGGGGAAAACATCGCCAGTGCTGCCGCGCAGGATACCAGCCGCTTCAGCAATCCGTCCGCGGATGAAGCCTTCTATGAATCGACCCAGACCTATGGCCTGCCCGTGGTCTATCCTGATGAGGCCGCGAAGCCGGAAAATATCGCGGCCATCGCGCCAGAAGCCGGATATTTGCTAACGGCGGCATTCCCGTACCTAACGCTGAAGCAGGCCGACCATATTCTCACCGTAACGGAAGGCCCGGGCGGCGGGTTCCTCGATAATGGCTCGCATTTTGGCGTGTACTCGCGGCTGGATCTCTACAAAGCCGGGCAGATGGCCGAAGCCGAAGCGCCGAAATAAGCATCGGCCAACACACTGCCTTACAGCCCGCGCCGTTCCATCCGGTGCGGGCTGGATGGCAAAAACGCCTGAATTTTAAACAGCCGATTCACATTTCAAAAAATCTGCCATTAACAGGCCATCGAAAAAAGAACTGGACAGAATAACGTCCATTTGGTAACCAACTGTCCTCGTAATTTCCGGCTCTTGAAGGAGGGTAGAATGCAAATCATTAAACTTCGCCCTGCCGGAATGTTCTGCGGCTCGCTCGCCGGTGTTGTCACCGCCTAGCTTTTTTTATCCGCCGCCGTTTTCCTTCAAATTTTCTTCGCGAAAGGCCGGTTTCGTTTAACGAGCCGGAACAATCTAATGGCTAAACTCAATAAAAGCAGCGCGCGCCCTATGGGCGACGTTCTTGTCTTTCTTTTCCGCCGCTGGGCGGAGCATAAAGCCTTGGTGGGTGCCACGGCAGGCGCGATGGTCGCCGCCACGCTCACCGATGTTTTCCTGCCCGTTTATGCCGGAAACCTCGTCACCGCGGTGACCGATGCGTCCAGCCATCGCGCGGCGGCGCTGCATGACGCGCTGGTGGCCGTCGTCATCATGGCCTGCCTCGGCGCCGCGCAAACCGCTTTGCGCTACAGCGTGTTCCGCAGCATCGTGCGCCTCACCCTGCACAATATGGCGGATGTCGCGCGCGCTGCCTTCTGGCGTGTGCAGCGCTTCTCGTCGGACTGGCACGCCAACACGTTCGCGGGTTCCGTGCAGCGCAAAATCACGCGCGGCATGTGGGCGATCGACATGTTGAACGACACGCTGCTGGTGGCCCTGTTGCCGGCCCTCTCCGTGTTGGCCGGCTCCGCCGTGGTGCTGGGGCTGCATTGGCCGGTCATGGGCGCCCTGCTCGCCATCGGTTCCGCACTCTATATTATACTGGCGGCGACTCTCTCCGTGCGCTGGGTCGCGCCGGCCGCACAGCTTTCCAATAAATGGGACACGAAAGTCGGCGGCGCGCTTGCCGATGCCATCTCCTGCAATGCCGTCGTCAAATCCTTCGGCGCGGAGCATCGGGAGGATGAAATCCTGCAAAGCGTGCTGAGCAAATGGCGGCACCGCACGCGGCGCACCTGGGTTCGCGGCACCACTTCCGGCACCATCCAGGGTGCCGCGCTGCTGCTGCTGCGCACCGCCGTGACCTGCCTTGCGGTCGCCCTTTGGTGGACGGGCCGCGCCTCGCCGGGCGATGTCGCCACCGTGCTCACCGCCTATTTCATCGTCCTCGGCTATTTGCGCGATATCGGCTACCATATCGCCAATCTGCAGCGCGCGGTGAATGAGATGGAGGAGCTCGTCGGTCTGCACGCGCAAAGCCTGGGCGTGGAAGACCGCAAGGGTGCCGGTGCCATCCATATCGGCGCCGGTGAAATCCAGTTCGAAAATGTTGAGTTCCGCTACGGCCCGCATGTTCAGCCGCTGTTTCACAACTTCAACCTCACCATCGGGGCGGGGGAGCGGGTGGGTCTCGTCGGCCATTCCGGCTCCGGCAAAACCACCTTTGTGAAGCTCGTGCAGCGCCTGCACGATGTCACCGGCGGGCGCATTCTCATCGACGGGCAAAATACGGCGGAGAAAAAGCAAACCTCGCTGCGCGCGCAAATCGCCATCGTCGCACAGGAGCCGATATTGTTCCACCGCTCGCTGGCCGAGAACATCGCTTACGGCAAGCCAGGGGCCAGCCTCGCGGAAATCGAGCAGGCGGCATGGCTTGCCAACGCGCATGACTTCATCGCCAAGCTGCCGCGCGGCTATGCCACGCTGGTCGGCGAGCGCGGGGTGAAACTCTCCGGGGGCGAGCGTCAGCGTGTCGCCATCGCCCGCGCCTTCCTGGCCGATGCGCCGATTCTGATTTTGGACGAGGCGACCGCCAGCCTCGATTCTGAATCCGAGGCGTTGATACAGGAGGCGATGGAACGGCTGATGACCGGCCGCACCGTTATCGTCATCGCGCACCGCCTCTCCACCGTGCGCGCGCTGGACCGTATCCTGGTGTTCGAGCGCGGTCGCATCATTGAGGACGGCCCGCATCGCGCACTGCTGGGGCTGGAGGGCGGCATCTACCGCCGCCTGTTTGAGCGCCAGGCGATGGGGTTGTTGCCGGAGACTAGAGCCGGATGACGTTAAATCGAATCGCTTTGCGATCCGATTTAACGTCTGAATCCGCCTCTAAATCACAGCTTAGAGGGCGATTCAGACATTAAGTTGAACCGCGAGCGGTTCATCTTAATGTCATCGCACTCTAGCGCGAAGCAATCCATCTTCGTCCGCCCAGCACCGCAGCCTATTTCTCGTGATACGGATTATCCGTCCCGCGCAGCATGATCCGTATCGGCACGCCCGGCATCTCGAATGCCTCGCGCAGCGAGTTCACCAGATAGCGCATATAGGTATCCGGCACCTGCTCGGCGCGCGTGCCGAACAGCGCGAAGGTCGGCGGCCTCGCCTTTACCTGCGTGATATAACGCAGCTTCAGCCGACGCCCTTCCACCAGCGGCGGCGGAAAACGCTCCAGCGCGCCCTCGAACCAGCGGTTCAACGCGCTGGTCGGCACGCGCAGATTCCATTTCTCATAGGTCGCGCGGATTGCGGGAAAGAGCTTGCCGATGCCCTCGCCGGTCTCGGCGGAAATCGGCACCAGGGTAATGCCCTTCATCTGGCTCAGTGAAATCGAAATCCGGTCCAGCGCCGCCTGTTTAGCCTTCACCCGGTCATCCACAGCATCCCATTTGGTGAGCGCAATCACGCAGCCGCGCCCCTCGCGCTCGATCAGCCGGGCAATGTGCAAATCCTGCTCCTGCACGCCCTGCACGGCATCGACCGCCAGCACCACCATCTCGGCCCGCTTCAGCGCCTCGATCGCCGAGGAGGTGGACATGCGCTCCAGCCCCTCATCCACCTTGGCGCGTTTGCGCAAACCGGCGGTATCCACCAGCCGGTAGAGCTTGCCATCTGGCCCTGTGATCTCTTCGGACACCGCATCGCGCGTCAGCCCAGGCTCGGGCCCGGTAATCATGCGCTCCGTGCCCAGCAGGTAATTCATCAGCGTCGACTTGCCCGCATTCGGCCGGCCGACAATGGCGAAATGCAGCGGCAGCTCGGCTTCATCGGAATCTTCCTCAGGCGGGGGAGGGAGCAGATCCGCAATTTCACGCATGAGGTCATACACGCCCTCATTATGCTCGGCGGAAATCGCCACCGGGTCGCCCAGCCCCAGCGAATAGGCTTCCATCGCAGCCGCAGCCCCGCCGCGCCCCTCGGCCTTATTCGCCACCACCAGCACTTTTTTGCCCGTGCGCCGCAGCCAGGAGGCGAAATGCGTATCCTCCGGCAGCAGCCCCGTCCGCGCATCGAAGACGAACATCACGAGATCCGCCTCATCCACCGCCCGCCCGGTCGAGGCGCGCATCCGCCCGGGAATGCTATCCGGCGCTGCTTCCTCCAGCCCTGCCGTATCCACGAGCAGCACTTTCGTACCCGCCAGCACGGCTTCGGCTTCCTTGCGGTCGCGTGTTACGCCGGGCGTATCCGCGACAAGCGCCAGCCGCGACCCCACCAGACGGTTGAAAAGGGTCGACTTGCCCACATTAGGCCGGCCGGTAATGACAACTTTAGGAACCACAATGTTCAGCCATACGCAGTAAGTTTAGCGTCCCGCGTAAGCTGGACCAAAACCCCGCCTGCCGCAATCGGCGTCAAATCGGCAGGCCCGGCGAGTTTGCCCTTGGATTGCAGCGTGCCCGCTACAGAGTCCACAAAGGCAATCTCGCCGAAATCATTGGTCAGCAAAAGCTGCCCGTTCACCATCACGGGGCCGGACCAGATGAGCGGCTTCTTTTTCTTCTTTGGAACATGATATTTCGGCATGCTGAGCGACCAGCTCACCAGCCCATCATCGGCATGAATCGCGAATAAGGTCTGCGTCTTGTCGAGCAAGAAGACGAATTCCCCCGCCACGCAATAGGCATTGGTTCCGCTCGCGGCATGTGTCCACACCTTCGCGCCGGAATGCAAATCCACCGCCATGGCCGTATTGCCCAGGCCGATCGCGTAGACGACGCCGCCGGAAATGACCGGCGCTGCGACGATATCCGAGAAATCGAGCGAACTCGCCTGCCCGAAGGAGGAGGCAAGGCTCTGCTCCCAAAGCGGCGTGCCGGAATTGGCGTCCAGCGCCGCCAGCGTGCCGGAGGAAAAGCCGGCCACCACAATCCCATCCGCATAAGCGGGCGCGCCGGTAATCCCCACCGCGGCGCCGGAATTATCCGTCACGGAGCCGGTGAAGCGCCAGCCGGGCGTGCCGGTCCCGGCATCGAAGGTCAGCAGCAGATCGTTCTGCACGACCACGGCGACCAGACCGCCGGCAATCATCGGGGCGGTGCGGGTCGGGTAATCCAGCGCTTGCCGCCAGAGGATATTGCCGCTGGCCGCGTCCAAAGCGAGCAACTCGCCATAACCCGTGCTGGCGTAGATCTTTCCCTGGTCATAACCGATGCCGCCGCCAATATTCTGCTCCGTGGCGTGCTTCGGGCGCGTCACGCGCCGCCAGACCTGGCTGCCATCGCTCAGCGCATGCGCGGTGACCACGGCATTCGCATCCATCGTGAAGACCCGGTCGCCGGCCAGCAACGGAGTTGCCAGCAGCGGCTGGCGATACCCGCCCGGCTCGCCGATATTTGTTACCCAATGCGGGTTGAGTGTCGTTGGCCCCGCCGCATTGCCCGGCGCATGGGCGGCATTGGCCAGCTGCTGCGGCCAGTGATCCAGCGCGATGGCGGGCGGGAGCGTCACCGATGGCGCATCCACGGCGACGACGAACGCCCCGGTATCGGGCAGCACCGGGATCTGCACCCCCACGATTTTCGCCTTCGGCGTGCTGCAAGAGGCCAGCGCCCCCAGCGAAAGGGTAAGGGCAGTACGACGTCGCATCATTTTTCTTATCATCCGTTCAGCTTTGCGAGCAGCCCGTCGGCGCGGTTGCGCACCCCGTCCGGCGCGCCAGGGTCCGAGGCGATCTGTGAGAAAAGCGCCTTCGCCAGATCGGTTTTGCCTTCATGCAGGTAGAGCAGCGCCTGCGTTTCCTGCGCCAGCCCATGATAGGCATTCTGTTCATTGGTCAGGGGTTGCAGCCGGGCGAGCACATCCGCATCCGGTGCCTGGCCCAGCGCATGCTGCGCCCAGAGCAGATTGGCGAGGTCCCGCAGCAGCGGGTCGGCGCTGGTATCGGCGGCAACCGTGTTCCAGACCGCCTCGGCCTGCGCCGCCTGTCCCGAATTGGCATACAACCCGGCGGCCCGCAACTCGGCCAGTACCCGATACCCTTCGGGTGCGGAGGCGGCAAAATTAGTCAGCGAGGCGGCATCCGCCTGCATCTGCGCCGGGGTCAGGCCGGTGCTCGCCGCGTCGATCGGCCCGGTGATGGCCAGAAACGCCGTGGCCGCCTTGTCGTCCTGCCGGGACTGGTAGTTCTGATACGCCTGCTGCCCGGCCACCCCGGCCAGTACCAGCACGCAGGCCACCACCAGCAGCCCGCCATAGCGCTTCGCAAGTTCTACCGCGCGCTCGGTGCGCAGATCGTCCGAAACCTCATCAAAAATATCAACCACGCCAGCGACCTTACCGTTGAGCCCGCAACCTCTTAGCCGGGCGGGCCACGCTATACAACGAAGGGCCGTAAACGCGCCAATGCGCGGTCATGTCCGATGAGCGGGAGCAATCCCGCCATTTCCGGCCCCTGGTCCTCGCCGGTCAGCGCCAGACGCAGCGGATGGTACAGCGCCCTTCCCTTGGCCCCGGTGGCGGCGGCCACCGTTTGGGTCCAGCTTTTCCAGGAGTCCGGGCCGAGCGGGGCAGGGGGCAGCGCCTCGAACGCGGCCTTCAGCACCGCCTCCTCGCCCTTCAAATCCGGCGGCGCAAAATGGCCATGCACCACCTCCCACCAGCGCCGCGCCTCCGTCAGCAGGTCCAAATTCCCCCGTATCGCCAGCCAGAACGCCTCATCCGCCCCTTCCGGCAGCCGGTCCCGCACGGCGGCATAGTCCAGCCCGTGCAGCAGCTTGGCGTTGATCGCGAGCATCTGGCGGGCATCGAAACGCGGCGGCGAGCGTCCGAAATCGCTGAGGGAGAAGCTTTCCACCAATGCCGCCATCGGCAACGGGGCCGCGTCCTTATTCGTCCCCAGCCTCGCCAGATAGGCGGTGATGGCGCCGGGCTCGATCCCGTCCTTGCGCAGCGATTTCAACGAAATACTGCCGATCCGCTTAGACAGTTTCTCGCCATCCCCGCCGCTGATCAGCGGCAGATGCGCGAATCTCGGCAGGTTTCCACCGCCCAGCGCCGCAAAAACTGCGTTGAACAAGTCAATCTGCACGGCGGTGTTGGAAACATGGTCCTCCCCCCGGATGATATGGCTGATGCCGAAATCCACATCGTCCACCACCGAGGTAAAGGTATAGAGCGGCGTATCATCGGCGCGGATCAGCACCGGGTCGGAGACCGTGGCGAATTTAATTCGCCGGTCCCCCAGCACCAGATCGTGCCACGCCGCCACGCCTTCGGAGAGTTTGAACCGCCAATAGGGCCGCTTGCCCGCCGCCTCCGCCGCCGCACGCTGTTGCGCGGTGAGGGTGAGCGCCGCCCGGTCGTAAACCGGCGGCAATTTCCGCTTGATGAGCGCGGCGCGCTTGGCGGCCAGCTCGTCCTCATTCTCGAAACACGGATAGAGCAGCCCGGCGGATTTCAGCCGCTCCGCCACCTCGGCATAGCGCGCAAACCGGTCGGACTGTTTCGCCGTTTCGTCCCATTCCACGCCGAGCCAGCGCAGATCGTCATAAATACCCTGCTCATATTCCGGCCGCCCGCGCTCGGTATCGGTATCGTCCAGCCGCAGCAGCAATTTGCCGCCCTGGTTGCGGGCGAACAGATAATTCACGAGGCCGGAGCGGGCATTGCCAACATGCAGATACCCGGTCGGGCTGGGCGCAAAACGGAGTTTGATCATGGGCGCGGGTTAAACCATTCCACGCCGTTCGGAAAGTTTACGGTTTTACCGGCCCTGCGCCAGAACTTCACCCCGCCTCGCCAATCTTTTTATACGGGCTGTCTTCCGACATCGCGGCCATCGCCTGCTCCATCCCCACCCGTTCATCGGCCAGAAAATCTGCCACCGCGCGCCGCAGGCCGGGATGGCGGATCCAATGCGCCGAATAGGTCGGCTTCGGCAGGTAGCCGCGCTGGATTTTGTGTTCCCCTTGGGCGCCTGCCTCCACGCGGGTCATGCCATGCGCAATCGCGTAGTCGATCGCCTGATAATAACACAGCTCGAAATGCAGAAAGGGCACATCCTCGCTCGCCCCCCAGTTGCGGCCATAGAGCACGTTTTGGCTCCGCAGATTGAGCGCCCCCGCAATCGGCTTGCCGTTCCGTTCGGCAATCATCAGCACGACCTTATCGCCCAGCCGCTCACCCAGCAGTGGAAAGAATTCCGGCGTGAGATATGCCCCGCCCCATTTGCGGTCCACGGTCGAGGTATAGAATTTATAGAAGGCATTCCAAATTTCTTTCGTCAGCGCCGCACCGGTCAGCGCCTTAAAGTTCAGCCCCTCCTGCGCATCGCGCCGCTCCCGCTTGATCGCCTTGCGCTTGCGCGATGAGAGTGCCGCCAGAAAATCATCGAAGCTTTGATAGCCGTTATTCTCCCAATGGAATTGCGTGCCCAGGCGCTGCAACCAGCCTGCTTCGCCCAAAGCTGTCCACTCCGCTCCCGTGCAGAATGTCGCATGGACCGACGAACAATCGAGCTCCTCCGCGAGCTGTTCCAGCCCGGCCGCCAGCACGCTCGCCGGCAGGCCTTCCCGCGCCAGCAGCCGCTTCCCGGGCACCGGCGAAAACGGCACGGCCACTTGCAGTTTCGGATAATACCGCCCGCCCGCCCGCTCCAGCGCATTCGCCCAGGCATGGTCGAAAACATATTCACCCTGGGAATTCGTCTTCGCATAAGCAGGCGCCACGGCGATGGTTTCCCCCGCCGCATTGCCGAGCGAGACATAGCGCGGATGCCAACCCGTCCGCTTGCCGACCGAACCGCTATCCTCCAACGCCGAGAGAAACGCATAGGAGATGAAAGGGTTGTCATCGCCCGCGCAGGCATCCCAGGCCGCTTGCCCGATCTCGGCAATCCGGGGATAAACTTGTATGTTGATCTGAGATGTTCCATCCGCCATGCCGCACCATATGCGCAGGGCTGGGTATTTCGCCAGTATGATTAGGAAAGTTCACCATGGCCGACGGACAAGTTTCTGCACCACGCAACCCCATTCTCCTGGCCGATTATGCGCCGCCTGCCTTCCTGGTGGATGATGTGGCGCTGGATTTCGACCTGGACCCTGCCGCAACCCTGGTGCGCGCGACGTTGAAGCTGCGCCGCCAGGCGCCCGGCCCGCTGGTGCTGGATGGCCGTGATTTGCAGCTTCTTTCCATCAAGCTGAATGGCGAACCGCTCGGCGATAACCGTTACACGCAGGATGCCAAATCCCTCACTTTGCACGATGCGCCGGATGTCTTCACGCTGGAGACCGAGGTTAAAATTCAGCCTGAGACCAACACGGAACTCTCCGGCCTCTATATGTCCGGCACCGGCTTCTTCACGCAATGCGAGCCGGAAGGCTTTCGCAAAATCACCTATTTCCCGGACCGTCCGGATGTCATGGCGCGCTATAAAGTCACCCTGCGCGCGGATAAAGCTGCCTATCCCATCCTGCTCTCCAACGGCAACAAAACCGGCGAGGGCGAAGCTGGCGGCAAAATCTGGGCGAGTTGGGAAGACCCGCATCCAAAACCTTCTTATCTCTTTGCCCTCGTCGCGGCGGATCTCGTCGCGGTGAAGGATCATTTCACCACCGCCTCTGGCCGGCATGTCGATCTTGGAATCTGGGTCGCCGCGGGCGATGAGTCGCGCTGCGGCCATGCCATGGTCGCGCTCAAGAATTCCATGCGCTGGGACGAAGAGACGTTCGGCCTGGAATACGATCTCGACATTTTCAACATCGCGGCGGTGAGCGACTTCAACGCCGGCGCCATGGAGAATAAAGGCCTCAACATCTTCAACACCGCCTATGTGCTGGCGAGTCCCGAGACTGCGACGGATTCGGATTTCCAGGGTGTGGAGCGCGTCATCGCGCATGAGTATTTTCACAACTGGACGGGCGATCGCGTCACCTGCCGCGACTGGTTCCAGCTTTCCCTGAAAGAAGGCCTCACCGTATTTCGCGACCAGGAATACATGGCCGACCAGTTCTCCGCCCCGGTGAAGCGCATCGCGGATGTGCGCCTGCTGCGCGCCACGCAATTCCGCAATGATGCCGGCCCACTCGCCCATCCCGTCCGCCCGGCGAGCTATCTTGAGATCAATAATTTCTACACCACGACGATCTATGAGAAGGGCGCGGAAGTCGTGCGCATGTACCGCACGCTGCTGGGGCGCGAGGGCTTCCGCAAAGGCATGGATATCTACATCGCCCGCAACGATAATTCCGCCGCCACGGTCGAGGATTTCTTCGCTGCCATGCAGGAGGCTGCGGGGCCGCAGCTGGATCTCAAGCAGATCCTGCGCTGGTACGAGCAGGCGGGCACGCCGGAGATCACGTTCGAGGAATCCTACGACGCCGCGCAGCGCAAATTCACCCTGATTTTGCGCCAGCACACCAACCCGACGCCGGGCCAGGCGGTGAAGGAACCATTCCTCATCCCCGTATCGCTCGGCTTGCTGGATACGCAAGGCAATGATTTGCATGCCGAAACGCTTCTTTTCAGACAAGCAGAGCAGAAATTCGTATTTGAGAACATCGCAGAACATCCTGTTCCTTCTTTGTTCCGAAATTTTTCGGCGCCCATCAACTTGAAAGGCCAAACCCGCGAACGCCTCGCCTTCCTGGCCGCCAAGGATAGCGATCTGTTCAACCGCTGGGATGCGTTGCAGCAATATGCCAGCCTCGTTCTGCTGGATGCGGTGAAAGCCCATCAATCCGGCCAGGCTTTCGCACTCGATTCCGGCCTGCGCGACGCCATCGCGGCCACGCTGCGCGACGCCGCGAGCGACCCCGCCTTCGCCGCCGAAGCCATTCTGCTCCCGGGCGAAAGCCTGCTCGCGGACCGCATGGATGTCGTCGATCCGGATGCCATCCGCGCCGTGCGCGAGGCCGCACGGGCCGCTCTGGGTGAATCGCTGCGCGCGGAATTCTCGGAGGCTTACAACACCTTCGGCGCCGCCGATCCGGCGGATATTTCCGGCACCGCGATGGCCAGCCGCGCGCTTAAAAACGCCGCACTCGGCTATCTCACCGCGGCCGGCGACACCACGCGCGCCGCCGCGCAATTCGCCGCTGCGCGGAATATGACCGAAACGCTTTCAGCACTCGCCAATCTCGCCGAAATCGCCGGCCCGGCGCGCGAGGAGGCTTTTGCCGCCTTCTATACGAAATGGAAAAACAACCCGCTGGTGCTGGATAAATGGTTCGCGGTGCAGGCCAGCTCCGGCGCGCCGGACACGCTCTCCCGTGTCCAGGCGCTCACGAAACATGCGGATTTCGACCTGCGCAACCCCAACCGTGTGCGCTCGCTCATCGGCGTGTTCACCGGCAACCCGTCGAAATTCCACGATGCTTCAGGCGCCGGGTACAAGCTGCTGGCAGACACGATCCTCACGCTGGATGCGCTGAACCCGCAGATCGCCGCACGCCTTGCCACCGCCATGGGCACCTGGCGGCGCTACGACGCTGCGCGCCAAGGGCTGATGAAGGCCGAGCTGGAGCGCATTCTCGCTTGCGCCGAGCTGAGCCATAACACGTATGAAATGGCCTCCAAGGCCCTTGCATAAAGGATCGGAACCATGATCGAGCTATCCTACTGGACCACCCCGAACGGTCATAAGATCACGATTTTTCTGGAAGAGACCGGCACGCCCTATAAAATCATCCCCGTCAACATTTCCAAAGGCGAACAGTTCGGGGAGGCGTTTCTCCAAATCGCCCCCAATAATCGCATTCCCGCCATTCTGGACACCGCACCCGCGGATGGTGGCGCGCCGATCAGCGTCTTCGAGTCCGGCGCCATTCTCGAATATCTGGCCGAGAAGGAGGGCAAATTCCTGCCAACGGCGCCGCGCGAAAAATACGAGGTGCTGCAATGGCTCTACTGGCAGATGGGCGGCCTCGGCCCGATGGCGGGGCAGAACCACCATTTCGTGCAATACGCGCCCGAACGCATTCCTTACGCCATGGAGCGCTACGTCAAAGAGACGAACCGGCTCTACGGCGTGCTGAACAAGCGCCTCGCGGACCGGGAGTTCATCGCCGGCGAATATTCCATCGCGGACATGGCGAGCTATCCCTGGATCGTGCCGTATGAGCGCCAGCAGCAGCGGCTTGAGGAGTTTCCGCATCTGCAGCGCTGGTTTGCGGCCATCGCCGCCCGTCCGGCCGTGCAGCGCGCCTATGCGCTGGCCAAGGAGATCAATGCGAGCCCGACCGTTACCCCGGAATCCCGCGCGCTGCTATTCGGGCAGACCGCGCGATGAGCCGAATTCTCTACGATCTGGCCGGTGAGGACGACGCCTTGCGCTTCAGCCCCTATTGCTGGCGCGCCAAGCTTGCCCTCGCGCATAAAAATCTCAGCTTCGAGACGCTGCCGTGGCGTTTTACGGAGAAGGATGTCATCGCCTTCTCCGGCCAGGGCAAGGTCCCGGTGCTGGTGGACGGTGAAAACACCGTGTCCGACAGCCAGGGCATCGCCGAATATCTGGAAACTGCCTATCCGAACGAGGCCTCGCTGTTCGGGGAAGCGCCCGCTGCGCTCACGCAATTCATTAAATCCTGGACGGAAGACGTTTTGCACCGCGCACTGGCACGCATCATCGTACCCGATGTCTTCGCGCGCCTGCACCCGAAGGACAAAGCCTATTTCCGGGAAACCCGCGAGAAGGCATTCGGGGCGACGATCGAGGCGCTGGCGGCCGACCGCGCCGCGCATGTTCCGGCGCTCCAGGCGGCACTCACCCCGTTGCGCAGCACGCTGAAAGCGCAGCCCTTCATCGCGGGAGCAGCCCCTGCCTATGCGGACCACATTGTCTTCGGCGCCCTGCAATGGGGGCGGCTGGTATCCTACACGCCCTTGCTGGCCGAAGACGATCCGATCGTGCACTGGATGGACGCCGTGCTGGGAACGTACGGGCTTTAGATTTATCAGACTCTACCGCAGATACATCACCCGCAGCACAACAAACCAGTTCTCGCGGTTCCCGCGCAGCTCCCCTGAATCGTTCGTATGCAGATGTTCGAGCGTCACCGCGTCATCCACATTGCCGCCGATGACGCTCACCGCCTCCACGCCCCCGCCGACCACGATGCTGCAATGCGCCGGAAAGGTATAAGGCGCGGGCAGATTCCGGAATGTCATATTCCGCGCGGCACCGCGCGGGAAGCAGACCAGATCGCCCAGGCGCGGCGCATAGGTCGCAGGGTCTTCGGCGATCAGCAGCGGGTTTGGCACTTCTCCCTGCGCCGCGCGCGCCGCGTAATTTATATAAGTCGCATGGTCCGCCGCGTAGGGAAAATCAGGCCCGGCGCCCGCGATGCGCATGACATAAGAGATAAAGGCGGCCGACCACGCATATTGCCCGTTCACCGGAACGGAAAACACGCGTCCATCTTCATCATGCTTGCCCGTCCAGCCGGCTTCCGGCGCATTGGCGTTCATCCCTTCCCACCAATATTCGCCCACACGCTCCCATAGCCCGGGCTGGCGTTCGCCCATCGTCGCGTCGCGCTGCACGTAGCCGGCACCGCCATCATCGTCTACGCGCATGCCCCAGAGCCGCCATTCATCCATCGCCACAGCCACGGCATCGGCGCGGGAGAACGGCGCATAGGGCATCTGCGCGAAGCGCGGCGCATGCGAATCCGGCGCCGCGCAACCGCCCAGCGCCAGAATGCTCACCGCCAGAATAAGGAATAGCGCCTTACGCAAGTTCCTTGAACATTTCGGCCAGTGCGAATTCATTCGCCTCGCACAGCCCACGCTCCGTAATCAACCCGGAGACCAGCCGCGCGGGCGTCACGTCGAAGGCCGGGTTGGCCGCCGGGCTGTCCTTGGGAACAATCCGGATCGTCGCGATCGAACCGTCCAGCGCACGCCCCGTCATTGTCGTCACCTCGGTTGCCGCACGTTCCTCGATGGGAATATCCGAAAGCCCGTCGCTGATCGTCCAGTCGATGGTGGAGGAGGGCAGGGCGACCCAAAATGGCACCCCATTGTCCCGCGCCGCCAATGCTTTGAGATAGGTGCCGATTTTATTCGCGACATCGCCCGCGCGCGTCACCCGGTCGGTGCCGACAATCACGAGATCAACATCG
>Ga0116226_10000675_pt1 | contig 29066 bp, 25 predicted proteins | sample S1TSphfallax_FD_89692 | JGI IMG/M metagenome (GOLD analysis project Ga0116226, IMG submission 89692) | Host-associated microbial communities from peat moss isolated from Minnesota, USA - S1T2_Fa - Sphagnum fallax MG | ecosystem: Host-associated > Plants > Peat moss > Unclassified | place: USA...
CCCCGGCGCGAGGCATGCCGGCAGCACCGCGACGTTGGCATCCGGGTTGGGATCGACGAAGAACGCCAGCGAATGCCGGCGCAATTCCGGCTGGCGGACACGGTGCGGGGTTGAAACGTAGATGTCGTTGGTCCAGCGCATCAGCAGGTCGCCGATATTGACCACCAGCGCGTTCGGCACCGAGGGCGCCTCGATCCAGGTGCCGTCGCGCCGCCGCACTTCCAGCCCCGCCACCCCGTCGGTCGCGAGCAGCGTGATGTTGCCGTAGTCGGTATGGGTGCCGGCGCCGAGCGCCTCGGGCGGCGCCGCCGGGTCGCGGGACGGGTAGCGCAGCATCCGCAGCGTCGCCATCGGCCGGTCGGTCAGCGGCGTGAAGAAATCCTCCTCGATGCCGAGATCGAGCGCGAAGCCGCGATGCATCACCCGGCTGAGGTCCATGCAGGCATCGAAATAGGCCAGCATCGTCGCCCGCCAGCCGGGCAGGTCCGGCCACACATTCACCCCCCGGAACGGCACGCCCGCCAGCACCTCCGGGTCGTCGGGGGCTAGGTCGAACCCGATATTGAACGCCTCCTTGCGGTCGGGCAGGGCGGTCTCGTCCAGTTGCTCGGTCAGGAATCCCGCATAGCCGCGATTGTGCGGCGAGAGCCGGATATCGAGCGCGCGCTTCTGCTCGGCCGGCAGGTCGAACAGCGCGTGCGCCGCCTCGAACGTCGCGTGCAGCAGGGTCAGCGGGATGCCGTGGTTGACCACGTAGAGGAACCCGACCTCGCGCGCCGCCCGGCCGAGCATGGCCGCCACCGCCTGCCGCTCCCGCAAATGCTCCGAGCGCAGGCCGGAGACGTCGATGATCGGAATGTCGGACATGGCCCCGTCCCCCACGATGCTGCAATGCCGCAAGACTCGCGCGGCGCCGGCGCCGGGTCAATCGGCCATCGGTCAGTCCGGCAGGATCGCCGTCGCCTCGATTTCCACCAGCGCGTCCGGCTCGACCAGCGACGTGACCCCGACCACTGCCATCGCCGGGAAGTGCCTGCCCATCACCTCCCGCCAGATCGGCGCGAGCGCGGCGGCGCTGGCGCGGTAGGCCGGCATGTCGGTGACATACCAGGTCAGCCGCGCGATATGCTCGGGCCCGCCGCCGGCCTCGGCCAGCACGGTCAGGATGTTGCGCATCGCCTGTCCAATCTGCGCCGCGATCCCCTCGGCGAAGCGTCCCTCGGCATCCCAGCCGACCTGCCCGCCGATCAGCACGATCCGGCCGCTGCCCGCCATGCCGTTGGCATAGCCTTTCGGGCGCGGCCAGTCCGGCGGTTGCAGGATGCGCAGCGTCATGGGTTTGCGTCCCCGGCGATCGCTTCGCGCACCGATTGTTTCAGATGCCCGAGCAGGCCGAGCAGCGCCCGCGTCTCCCCCGCCGGCAGGCCCGCGAACAGCTCGGCGATCCAGCCGGCATGGACGGCCGCCATCTCGGCGAACGCGGCGCGGCCGGCCTCCGTCAGCCGCACGAAGGCGATGCGCCGGTCCGTCGGGTGCGGCACACGGAGGACATGCCCGCTTTCCGCCAGCCGCTCGACCAGCCCGGTGATGTTGCCGTTGGAGACCATCATCCGCCGCGACAGTTCCCCGAGCGTCAACCCCTGCGGCGCCCGCTCCAGTTGCGCCATCAGGTCGAAGCGCGGCAGCGTCACGTCGAAGCGGGCGCGCAGGCGGGACCGGATTTCGCCCTCGATCAGGTTGGCGCAGGTGAGCATACGCAGCCACAGCCGCAACTCGTCGCGATGCCCGCCGGACGCCTCACCGGCCAGGGCGGCGAGGCGGGTCTCCGCGTCGGGAAACGGGTGATCCATCACGTCACCTCCCCACCGGCGACGGCGATGGCCTGGCCGGTCATCGCGTCCGAGCCCGGGCCGCACAGGAACAGCACGGCCGCCGCGACTTCCTCCGGCCTGACGAACCGGCCCTGCGGGTTGGCGCGCATCACCGTGGCGCGCAAATCCTCGATCGTGCGTCCGGTTTTTGCCGCGACGCCTTCCATGCTCCCGGTCAGCAGGTCGGTGTCGGTGAAGCCGGGGCAGACACAATTCACCGTGACCCCCGACGTCGCGAATTCCATCGCCAGCGCCCGCGTCAGCCCGACCACGCCGTGCTTGGCGGCGACGTAGGCGGCGACGTAGGGGTAGCCGGTCAGCCCGGCCGTCGAGGCAATGTTCACCACGCGCCCGGCGCCGCGCGCCGCCATGCCCGGCAGCACCAGCCGCGTCGCCTCGAACACGGCCGTCAGGTTCACCGCGAGCATCCGGTCCCACAACGCCCGGTCGGTGCGGAGGAGCGGGGCCGATTCGGCGGCGCCCGCGTTGTTGACGAGGATGCCAAGCGGGCCGCGCGCCGCCTCCGCCCGCGCGATGGCGGCGGCGAGCGCGGCGGTGTCGGTCACGTCCGCCCGCTCCCATCCGGCCGCGCCGCCCTGCTCCGTCAGATCGGTGAGCGGCACGGGATCGCGCCCGACGATCGTCACGACGGCGCCCGCGCCGGTCAGCGCCCGCGCGATTGCCGCCCCGATGCCGCGCCCCCCGCCCGTGACCAGGGCGTGCCGCCCCGCCGGCTCCATCGCCGCCTCCCTGCCCGATGCCACATCCCATCATTGCGGCGGAGATGTTTCAAGCCTAAAATACTTTGCGTGATGTCCGGAGCGCGGCGATGCGGATCTCCATTCTCGGCGGCGGCCCGGCCGGCCTGTATTTCGCCATCCTGATGAAGCAGGCGAACCCGCGCCTCGACATCGCCATTCACGAGCGCAACCGGCCGGACGACACGTTCGGCTTCGGCGTCGTCTTCTCCGACCAGACGCTGGCGACGTTCGAGCGGTACGATCCCGAGAGCTACCGCGCGATCACCGCCGCCTTCGCCTACTGGGACGACATCGAGATCCGCTTCAAGGGCACGGTGCATCGCATCGGCGGCAACGGTTTCTGCGGCTGCTCGCGCCGCACGCTGCTGATGCTGCTGCACGAACGCTGCCGCGCCCTCGGCGTGGCACTGCATTTCTCCGACGATATCACGACGCTCGACGCATTCGCCGGTGCGGACCTGATCGTCGCCGCCGACGGCATCAACTCGATGGTGCGGGAGCGGCACCGCGCGCATTTCGGCACGACCGTCGACCTCCGCCCGAACCGCTTCGCCTGGATGGGCTCGACCAGGCCGCTCGACGCCTTCACTTTCTGCTTTCGCGAAACGCCGCACGGCATCTTCATCGGCCACGCCTACCAGTACGAACCCGGCCGCTCGACCTGGGTCATGGAAACCGACTCGGCGACGTTCGAACGCGCCGGGCTGGCCGGGATGGATGAGGCGGCGACCGCGACATTCCTGGAAAGCGTGTTTGCCGAGGATCTCGATGGCCACGGGCTGATCACCAACCGCTCGCTCTGGCGACGCTTCCCGATGATCCGCAACGCACGCAGCGTGATGGGCAACGTGGTACTGCTCGGCGATGCCAAATCGACCGCGCATTTCTCCATCGGCTCGGGCACGAAGCTCGCGATGGAAGACGCCATCGCGCTGTTCGAATCGTTCCAGGCCAAACCGAGCGTTACCGACGCACTCGCACACTTCGAGGAATCGCGGCGCGGCGAGGTGGAGCGCACGCAGCACGCCGCCGACGTGTCGCTCGTCTGGTTCGAACATCTGGATCGCTTCTGGAACATGGACCCGCGCCAGTTCGCGTTCGGCCTGATGACGCGCTCCAAATCCATCACCTACGAGAATCTCCGCCTGCGCGCTCCGGACTTCGTTGACGAAGCGGACCGCATGTTCGCGCGCTCGGTGCGTGCCGCCGGGTTCGACGTGAATGTCGAAAAGCCGGTCCCGCCGATGTTCCAGCCGTTTCGCCTGCGCGGTCTGACGGTGCCGAACCGCGTCGTCGTCAGCCCGATGTGCATGTACTCGGCGACGGACGGGCTGCCCGGCGACTTCCACCTCGTCCACTACGGCAGCCGCGCGATGGGCGGCGCCGGGCTGCTGTTCACCGAGATGGTCTGCGTCTCCCCCACCGGCCGCATCACGCCGGGTTGCGCGGGCCTCTGGAACGACGCGCAGGAGGCCGCGTGGGCGCGCATCGTCGGCTTCGCCCGCGCGCACGGATCGGCGAAGCTGTGTCTGCAACTCGGCCATTCCGGCCGCAAGGGCGCGACGAAGCTGATGTGGGAGGGCATGGACCGCCCGCTGCCGGATGGCGCGTGGCCGATCATGGCGGCCTCACCGCTGCCGTACTACCAGGACAGCCAGGTGCCGCACGAGATGACGCGCGCCGACATGGACGCGGTACGCGATGATTTCGTCGCCGCGGCGAGACGCGGCCTGCGCGCCGGCTTCGACATGCTGGAACTGCACTGCGCGCACGGCTATCTGCTCGGCGGCTTCATCTCCCCGCTCACCAACCTGCGGCGTGACGAATACGGCGGCTCGCTCGAAAATCGCCTGAGATTTCCCCTGGAAGTGTTCGAGGCGATGCGCGGCGTATGGCCATCGGACAAGCCGATGTCGGTGCGCCTGTCCGCCACCGACTGGCAGGACGGCGGCATTACCGGCGAGGATTCCGTGGAGGTTTCTCGCGCGTTCATCCGCGCCGGCGTCGACCTGATCGACGTGTCCAGTGGCCAGACGACTCCGGCGGCGGCGCCGATCTACGGCCGCATGTTTCAGACGCCGTTCAGCGACCAGATCCGCAACGACGCGCGCGTGGCGACGATGTGCGTCGGCAGCATCACCACGGCGGATCAGGTCAACACGATCCTGCTGGCCGGCCGCGCCGATCTGGTCGCACTCGGCCGCCCGCATCTGGTCGATCCCGCCTTCACCGTCCGCGCCGCCGCGCAATACGGCATCGCGCTGCCGGGCCCCGTGCAGTACCAGGCCGGCCGCGACCAGGTGGTGCGCACGGCGGCGGCGGCGGCCGAGGAAATCATCGAGCTGCGGCGCAAGGCAAAGCCGAAACAGCACGCGCCGGCGCCGCTGCGCGCGGCGGAGTAGGCGCCTCGGCGTGCTACGGCACGCCGCCGGGAACGGTCGCGCAGAACGCCCGGAACGCCTCCATCGTGCCGTACGATTTCTGGGCGCCGGGCCGCGTGACCGAGTCTGCCGCGTACCGCACGGCCCAGTGCAGCGCCGCCCGCACGTCGCTGCCGGCCGCGAGGAAATGGGCGAAGCTGCCGATGAACGCATCGCCCGCGCCGGTGGTATCGGCCGGCGTCACTTCCACCGTCGGAACGTGCGTGGTTCCCTCCGGCGTCACCAGCAGCACGCCCTCGTGCCCCAGCGTTGCGATCACCGCGCGGATGCCGCCCGCGAGCAATGTTCTCGCCGCCGTCTCGATCTGTTCCAGCGTGTCCGTCGGCAGCCCGGTCAGCAGCGAGAGTTCGCCGCGATTGGGCGTGAAGAACGATAGGTCGCGCAGCTTCGCCAGATCCAGGTCCCGCGTCGCCGGCGCCGGGTTCAGGATCACCCGCTTCCCATGCGCGGTCGCCAGCGCGACGGTGTGGTAGATCGTCGCGAGCGGGATTTCCAGTTGCAGCAGGATCAGCTCGCTGGCGAGCAGATCCGCAGCCGCCGCATCGACATTCGCCGGCAGCAGATGGTCGTTGGCGCCCTTGACGATCAGGATGCAATTCTCGCCGGAGGGTTCGACGAAGATCGGCGCGACGCCGCTCGAAACGCCGGCGACGACACCGACATGCCTTGTATCGACGCCCTGCGCGGCGAGAGTCTCGAGCGTGGTGCGGCCGAACATGTCGTCGCCGACCATGCTGACCAGCAGCACCTCGCTGCCCAGGCGTGCCGCCGCGACCGCCTGGTTGGCGCCCTTGCCGCCCGGCCCGATCTCGAACCGCAGCGCCTCCAGCGTCTCGCCGCGCACCGGCATCCGCGTGATGGAGGTGACGAGGTCGGTCATGTTGCTGCCGACGACGGCGATGCGTGGCATGGGCCGAAACCTCCCCGGATTCTTCTGGCCCGACCGTCCCACCGGCGGGCGCGGCGCGTCAAGCCGGCGGCACGACGCGCAATTTCTGTGTGGCGGCGGCGGGTGCCGCGGCCGGTTCGGCGCCGAACCGTTCGATCATCCAACTGCGGAACCGCGCAATCGCCGGGTCCGCCAGGTCTTCCGGGTGGATCGTCAGATAGTAGCCGTAGCCTGCTTCCAGCACGATGTCGTAGGGCGCCATCAGCCGCCCGGCCTCGAGGTCGGCCGCGAACATCCGCGTGTCGAGCAGCGCCACGCCTTCGCCGGAGAGCGCGTATTGCGCGGCCAGCGCTGTCGTGTCGAACACCAGCCCGCGCTCGGTTTCCATCGGCAGGCCGGCCTGGCGCACCAGCATGTGCCACATGCGGTTGCGCGGCTCGTTCTCCAGCTTGCCGTGCAGCAGTTCGGCGCCGGCGAGAAAGCTCGCGAGGTCGCGGCCCTGCGCGCGCGCCGCCACGCTCGGATGGCACATCGGCGTCAGCCGCTCCATCCACAGCAGGTTGGATACCCGATCGCTGACCTGCGGTTTCGCGTAGATCACCGCCGCATCGGTGTCGCGCGCGGGCAGGCCGACCGTGTGCGCGCTTTCGATGTCCAGGATCACGTCGGGGCAGACACCGCGAAACTCGCGCAGGATCGGCACCGCCAGCAGATGCGCGAATGTCGGCGGCAACTGCACCCGCAAGGTCCGCGTTTTCGCGCCGCCCTCGTTGACGATGTCGTTCAGCGCCTGCTCGATGCGATCGAAGGATTTGCGCACCACCGGCAGCAGCGCCGCCCCCGCGTCGGTCAGCGCGAAGGCGCCCGGCTTGCGCTCGAACAGTTGCGCGCCGAGCAGTCCTTCCAGCGCGATCACATGCCGGCTGACCGCACTCTGCGACACGCTGAGCGCGCTGGCGGCGGCGGTAAAACTCAGATGCCGCCCGACCTGCTCGAACGCCCGCAACGCATTCAACGGCAGCCAGCGACGATCGAGCATCATGGCTTGTCTGCCCGACGAGCCTTGCGCTTCGTCGATGGCTCTGCCGGTTCCGGCGGAGCGAATGTCAGCGCCTCCTGCACTGTCCATGGCGAGGATTTGGGGAACTCGCGGACAGGAATTCCAGTTTCCGCCGCTGCCGCGCGGACCGCATCTGCAAATGCCTCGTTGAGAAACGTCTCCGCCTGCGCGGCAAGGCTTGGAATGCCCTTCAGGATGCCTCGGATCTCACGCTGCTGAACAAGGATAGTCAGACGCCAGCTTCGCGAGAGCCGATCAGGTTGCTTCAGCACCTTGAGGAGATGCTGCAATAGCACCACGAAACGGCTTTCTAGTTCGCGCCGATCCCGAATTGTCATGTCCGTCAGATATTCCACCAGATTGGCGCGATCGAGTTCCGCAAGGCGCCCGCTGCGCAGCGCCTCGATCTGGCGCGCGATCCAGGCGTGCTCGTCGGCTTCGTAAAGCGCGCGATCGGCGTTCGGTAATGCGGTGTCCATCGGTCTCGCTCCAGTATCGCCCTCACACGATCCGCGTCGCCGCCAGCCGGTCCTCGTCGAGGGAAAAGCCCATGCCCGGCGCGTCGGACAGCACGACCCAGCCGTCGGCGTTCACCCGGCACGGCTCGGCCATCATGTAGTCCCGGCGGTCCAGGTCCCATTCCGGCGGGTCGTATGGGAACTCCAGGAACGGCGCGTCGCACAGGCCGGCGGTCAGGTGGATGTTGGCGACCAGCCCGATGCCGTTGCCCCAGGTGTGCGGCGTGAACACCATGTTATGTTCCTGCGCCATCAGGGCCACGCGCCGCAACCCGGTGATGCCGCCCACCAGCGCCGCGTCCGGCTGCAACACGTCGAGGCAGCCGTCGGCGATCAGGTCGCGGAATTCGTACAGTTCGCGCGTCATCTCGCCGCCGGCCACGCGAACGTCGACCATCTGGCGCAGCCGCTTCATCCCCTCGCGGTCGCCGCGATGCAGCGGTTCCTCCATCCAATACACGCCCAGCCGCTCCAGATGCCGCGCGACGGTGATCGCGTCCTTCAGGCCCCACGGCGCATACGTGTCCTGCGGCAGCCGCCAGCCCTGGTTGCAGTCGACCATCAGCTCCAGCTTGTCGCCGACACGCGCCCGCACCGCTTCCAGCGCGCGGATGTCGTCCCGCCAGTCGCCGCGCTGGAACCGGAGCTTGAGCGCCCGGAACCCCTCGGACAGATAGCGCTCCGCCGCCTCCGCCATCGCCCCCGGGTCGCGCAGCGTGCCGGAGGACGCATAGGCTCGCACCCGGTCGGAAAGCCCGCCGAGCAGCTTCCAGCACGGCTGCCCGGTCGCCTTGCCGGCCAGGTCCCACAGCGCCAGGTCGAGCGGCCAGCAGCGGCCATAGTGGAAATTGATGTGGTTCAGCGTGCGGTAGTGCCGCTCGATCGCCAGCGGGTCGCGGCCGACGAACAGGTGCTCGTGCCCCGCGAACCCCAGCATCAGGTCGCCCGAGCCGATGCCGGTGACGCCTGCGTCGGTATGCACCCGCACGATCGTCGCGTCCCAATGGTGGCGCGGCTTGGAATCCCAGCTTGCGCGGAACGGCGGCTCGAACCGCAGCCGGTGGTGGGTGATCTCGATGGAGGTGATGAGCATCTTGGGTGTGCCTGTCGGGAGTGGGCAGCGGCACCATCGCGCGGAACGGCGGGCGAAAAAAGGGCAATCGCCCCGCGCGGCGGGATCGGAAATGGCATTCGCGCATGACAAAATAGGATGCGCGCGGTCGCGCGGGCCGGGGCATAGTGGGCCATGCCCTTCCGACTTGGTCCGATCGCTCCGGTGCTGCTTGCCCTGATCAGCGCCCAGGCCGCGCTTGGGATCATGACGCCGCTCATTCCCATCCTGCTGCTGCGGGTCGGCGCCTCCTCGCCCGCCATCGGGCTGGTCGCGTCGGCCTATTACGTCGGCTTCCTGGCCGGGGCGCTGAGTTGCGACCGCATCGTCACCCGGGTCGGCCATATCCGCGCCTTCGCCGTGTTCGCCGCCATCGCCGCCGATGCGTCGCTGATGCTGGTGTTTTCCGAGTCCGCGTGGCAGGTCGCCGGCTTGCGGCTGCTGATCGGCTTCGCCAGCTCCGGCATGTTCCTGGTGGTCGAAAGCTGGCTGAACGACCGCGCCGACGCCTCCAACCGCGGCCGCGCGTTCGGCGCCTACCTGGTCGCGTCGTGGGGTGCCAGCGCGCTCGGCCCGCTGGCTTTGAGCGTGACCGAGGCGGCGCCGGTGATGTTCGTGCTCGCCGGCGCCGGCTTCGCGACCGCGCTGCTGCCGATGGCGCTGACCCGCCAGGCGAACCCGGAGGTCCGGCCGCAGGCCCATTTCGCGTTGCTGCGGCTCTACCGCGTCTCCCCGATCGGCGTCGCCTGCTGCCTCGGCTCGGGACTGATCAACGGCGCCTATTACGGGATGGTGCCGGTCTACCTGCAACGCCAGTCGTTCGGCAGCAGCTCGGTCGCCGCCTTCATCTCGGCCGCGATGATCGCCGGCCTGCTGGTGCAGTACCCCGCCGGCGCCCTGTCCGACCGGTTCGGCCGCCGCCCGCTGATGCTGGGCACGCTCGGCGCCGGCTTCCTGCTCGCGGTCGCCATGGCGTTCTTCGGCGGCGTCTCCCTGCTGGTCGTCAACGTGCTGGGCTTCGCGTTCGCCTTCATGACCGCACCCCTGTACGGCCTCGGCGCCGGCCAGACCAACGACCGGATGGAGCGCGGCGACTACGTGGCGGCGAGCGGCGGGCTGCTGTTCACCTGGTCGCTCGGCTCCACCCTCGGCCCGAGCCTCGCCGGCGCGCTGATGGGCCGCATCGGCCCGTCCGGCCTGTTCGCCTATCTGGGGCTGGTGCTGGCGGCGCTTGGCATCTTCACCTGGGCGCGCATGATGTTGCGCAGCGAGGTGCCGCGCGACCGGCGCCGCCCGTATGTCCCAGCCTTCGCCGCCCCGCCCCGCCATTCCGAGATGGTCTCCAGCGTCGCCGCCACGATGCGCTACCCCGTCCACGGCGCCGACACGATCTTGCAGGGCGCGCTGCATCCGCAGTCTGAAACGCCCGGGAGCTGAGATGCGCTATTCGTCACTTTCACTGCTACGCCAGGGACTGTCGGGCCATCAGGGCTGGCCCGCCGCGTGGCGCTCCGCCACGCTCAAGCGGCGTTACGACGCCGTGGTGATCGGCGGCGGCGGCCACGGCCTCGCGGCTGCCTACTATCTCGCCAAGCATCACGGCATTCGCGATGTCGCGGTGCTGGAGCGCGGCTGGCTCGGCGGCGGCAATACCGGGCGGAACACGACGATCGTTCGTTCCAACTACTTCTTTCCCGAAAGCGTGGCGCTGTTCGACTTCGCGCTGCGCCAGTACGAGCAGCTCTCCGAGGAGCTGAACTACAATATCATGCTGAGCCAGCGCGGCATCCTGAACATCGGCCACACCGATCACCAGATGGAACTGATGGCGCGCAACGTGAACGCGATGCTGGTGAACGGCATCGACGTCGAGTTGCTGGACGCCAAGCAGGTGCGCAGCGAGTTGCCGCTGGCGAATTTTTCCGAGTCCGCGCGCTACCCGATCCTCGGCGGCTTCACGCAGCGGCGCGGCGGCGTGGCGCGGCACGACGCGGTGGCGTGGGGCTACGCCCGCGCGGCCGACGCGCTCGGCGTCGACATCGTGCAGAACTGCGAAGTCACCGAATTCCATATCGAGCATGGCCGCGTCGTCGGGCTGGAGACGTCGCTCGGCCCCGTCTCCGCCGGCACGTTCGGGCTGAGCGCGTCCGGCCACAACGGCGTGCTGGCGCGCAAGGCCGGATTCCGTCTGCCGCTGACCAGTTACGCCTTGCAGGCCATGGTCAGCGAGCCGATCAAGCCGGTGCTCGATACCGTCGCGATGTCGTGGGCAACCGGCATGTATGTCAGCCAGTCCGACAAGGGCGAACTGGTGTTCGGCGCCGGGCTCGATCTGTATCCGTCCTACGCGCAGCGCGGCAACCTGAACGTGGCGCAGGGTGTCGTCGCCGGAATGCTCGAGATTTTCCCGCCGTTCCGTGGCCTGCGGATGCTGCGGCAGTGGGCCGGGATCGTCGATGTGCCGTGGGATTATAGCCCGATCCTCGGGCCGTCGCCGGTCGGCAACCTGCACCTGAATGCCGGCTGGGGCACCGGCGGCTTCAAGGCGACTCCCGCCGGCGGCTACTTCCTGGCCCATGCGATGGCGACCGGCGAGCATCACCCGATCTCGAAGCCTTTCGATCTTTCCCGCTTCAGCACTGGCGCTTTCATCGACGAAGCCGCCGGCGCCGGCATTTCGCACTGACAGAGACGATGTTGCTCATTCCCTGCCCCTGGTGCGGCCCCCGCGACGAGCCCGAGTTCCTGTTTGGCGGAGAGCCGGTGACGCGGCCCGTACCGGCCGAACACGTCACCGATGCCGCGTGGGCCGATTATCTGTATTTCCGCGACAACGACAAAGGCCCGCATCGCGAAGTCTGGTGCCACGCCGCCGGCTGCGGCCAGTGGTTCGTGATGGAGCGTGACACCGTCACGCATTCGGTGCTTTCGGTGCGCAAGCCGGGAGAGCCGGCATGACCGCGCGACGGCTTTCCGAAGGCGGGCGGATCGATCGCGCGACCGAACTGGCGTTCACGTGGCACGGCAAGCCGATGCGCGGGTTCGAGGGCGATACCCTGGCCTCCGCGCTGCTTGCGAATGGCGTGAAGATCGTCGGCCGCAGCTTCAAGTATCATCGCCCACGCGGGATTTTCGCTGCGTGGGTGGAGGAGCCGAACGCGATCCTCGACCTGACGTGGAACGGGCAACACGACCCGAATGCGCGGGCGACGACGGTGGCGTTGCGGGCCGGCATGGCCCTGCGCGGAGTCAACGCGCGGCCCGATGTGGACAGCGACATCTATCGCGGTCTCGACCTCGCGCACCGCTTCCTGCCGGCCGGGTTCTACTACAAGACGTTCTTTCCGAACTGGCATCGCTACGAGCCGCGCATTCGTGACATGGCCGGCCTCGGGAAGCTGCGCGGCGACGCGGACACGCGGCATTTCGAGAATCGTAGTGCCGATGCGGACATTCTGATCGTCGGCGGCGGCCCGGCGGGCCTCGCCGCGGCACGCGCCGCCGCGTCTGCGGGGCTGGCGGTGATCCTCGCCGATGATCGCGCCAGCCTCGGCGGATCGCTGCTGTGGACCGACGAAATGGTCGACGGAGTCCCTGCCGCCCAATGGGCGGCGACGACCGCGACGAGTCTCGCTGCTGCCGGCGTGCGCCTGCTGCCAGGCACGACGGTGTTCGGCGCCTACGACGACGGCGCGTTCGGCCTGCTGGAACGGCGCGGCGCCGCGCCGGCGGGTTGGGCGGAGGATCGGCTGTGGACGGTGCGCGCGCGCCATGCCGTGCTCGCGCCTGGCGCGATCGAGCGGCCGCTCGTGTTTCCGCGCAACGATCGCCCTGGCGTGATGCTCGCCTCGGCCGTGCTGCATTATTTGCGGCAATACGCCGTGCTGGTCGCCGAGGACATCGTTGTCACCACCAACAACGATTCCGCCTACGCGGTCGCGCTGGCGTTGCGCGCCGCCGGTGCGCGGGTGACGCTCGCCGACGTGCGCACGCAAGCACCGTTCATCGCGGCGGCGGCGCGCGCGGCGGGCGTGCGCGTGCTGCCGGGGAGCGTCGTCGTCAACAGCGTCGGTGGCGACGGTGTGCGGCTCGTCGATATCGGCCCGGCGGATGCGACCTCGGCGCGTCAGGTGACTCTGCGCGTGCCGGCGACCGTCATCGCGACCTCCGGCGGCTGGTCGCCGGCCGTGCATCTGCACAGCCAATCGCGCGGCAAGTTGCGCTGGGATGAGGCGCGCGCTGCCTTCCTGCCGAGTGCGCCGGTTGCCCGGCAGAGCTTCGTCAGCGCCGAGAGTTTGAGCGAGGCGCTGCTGTTCGGCCATCGCGCGGGCGTCGAAGCCGCGTCGTCGTTCGGCCGCATGATGACAAACACGGCACCGTTCGCGGCACCCGCGACGCCCGCCGATCCGATCCTGCCTTACTGGTGCGTGCCGATCAGAGGCGCGCGGCAGTGGCTCGATTTGCAGAACGACGTGACGGTCAAGGACATCCGGCTCGCCGCCCGCGAGAATTATTCATCGGTCGAGCATCTGAAACGCTACACCACGCTCGGCATGGCGACCGACCAGGGCAAGACGTCCAACATCAACGGCCTCGCGCTGCTGGCCGAAGCGACCGGCAGGACGATTCCGCAGGTCGGAACAACAACCTTCCGGCCGCCGTACACCCCGGTGACGCTCGGGGCGCTGGCGGGCATGAAGCACGGCGCTTTGTATGCGCCGTCCCGCCGGCTGCCGGCGGAGGCGGAGCATCGCGCGCTCAGCGCAGATCTGCGCGAATATGGCGGCTGGTGGCGTCCGGCCTGCTATCCGCGCGCGGGCGAGACGCCGGCACAGGCAATCCAGCGCGAGGCGGCGGCGGTGCGCGCGACCGTCGGCCTGTTCGATGGCTCCAGCCTCGGCAAGATCATCGTCGACGGGCCGGACGCGGCGGCGTTTCTGGACCTGATGTACTACAACAACGTCGGCAACCTGAAGCCGGGCAAGATACGCTACGTACTTCTGCTGCGCGAAAACGGCGTCGTCTACGATGACGGCGTGGTCGCGCGTGTCGGCCCGGAGCGGTTCCAGTTGTCGCCGTCATCGAGCCACACCGCCGGTGTTCTCGCGATGTTGGAGGCATGGCGGCAGACCGAATATCCGTCGATGCGCGTCGCCTTCCACGACGTGACCGCCGCCTGGGCAACATTCGCGATCAGCGGCCCGAAATCCCGCGATGTGCTGGCGCCGCTGACCGACATCGATCTCACGGCGGACGCATTGCCGCACATGGCGTTCGCGGACGGAAACATCCTTGGCGTCCCGGGCCGCATCTCCCGCGTCAGCTTCACCGGCGAGCGCAGCTATGAAGTTTCCGTGCCCGCGAGTTACGGTCCGGCGCTATGGCGCGCGCTGCTGCGAACGGGCGCCGTGCCATACGGCATCGAGAGCCTCTCTGTCCTGCGCGCGGAAAAGGGATACATCCTCATCGGTACGGACACCGATGGCATGACGCTGCCCGACGATCTCGGCATCTCCGGCCCGCTGCGCGCGAAGAAAGTGGATTTCGTCGGCAAGCGGTCGCTGATGACGCAAGACGCGCGGCGCACCGACCGGCGGCAGTTCGTCGGTCTGCTCCCGCTCGACCCGGATCACGTCCCGCATCCCGGTTCGCACGCGATCGAGCGCACGTCTGAAGGAATGCGCTCGCTCGGCTGGGTCACCAGCGCGTGCCATTCGCCCGCGCTTGGCCGCTCGATCGCACTCGGCATGATCGCGCGCGGTCGCGCGCTGATCGAAAGCGGCGCCGAGGTGGAGCTGTTCCATCTCGGCAAGGCCTCGCGTGCCCGCGTGGTTTCGCCCGTGTTCCACGACCCGGCGGGGGAGAAACTGCATGGCTGAGCTTGCCCGCATTAGTGTCCGCGAGCAGATCGGCGCCGCCGATCCGGCCGTCGAGGCCGCCGGCGTCTATGTCCGCGTGCTTGATCCCGCAGCCCAATTCCTCGTGACCGGCGCTGCCTATCTCGCGCCGAACACGATCGCCGACATCCACCCTTACAGCCTCTGGCTCGCGCCGGATCGGACGCTCGTGATCTATGAGAACGAGCGCGGAGCGCCGTCGGGCACCTTCGTTTCCGATGTCACCGACGGTTTCGTGCTGCTTGAAATCGTCGGTCCGCGCGCCGGCGAAATCGTCGCCGCCAGCACCACGCTCGATCCGGCGACCACGATCCTGGCGCATGGGCGCTGCACGCAGACCTTGTTCGGCGGCGTCAAGGTGATCCTCTACGCCTACGGCAACGGTTTTCGCCTGCACGCGGAACGCCCGTTCGCCGCCTTCCTGCTCGCCTGGCTGCGTCAGGCCGCAACGGCTCTTTCCCTGGGAACAGACAGATGAAATCGCATGTTCGGGTCGCGGTGATCGGCGGCGGCGTGGTCGGGTGCAGCGTGCTCTACCACCTCACCAAGTTCGGCTGGAAAGACGTCGTGCTGCTGGAGCGTGACGAACTCACCTGCGGCTCCACCTGGCACGCGGCCGGCGGCATCCACACGCTGAACGGCGATCCCAACGTCGCGAAATTGCAGAAATACACGATCGAACTCTACAAGGAGATCGAGGAAATCTCCGGCCAGTCCTGCGGCGTGCATCTGCCGGGCGGCCTCGTGCTCGCCGGCACGAAGGAGCGGATGGACTGGATTCGCATGGCCGAAGCGCGCAGCCGCTATCTGGGGCTCGACGCGCACGTCGTCAGCGTCGACGAGGCCGCGCGCCGGATGCCGCTGATGGACAAGCGGTATTTCGTCGGTGCGCTGTACGATCCGCTGGAAGGGCATCTCGATCCGTCCGGCACGACGTATGCCTACGCGAAGGCGGCGACGAAGCAGGGTGCCGAGATCTACCGCAAGACGAAAGTGGAAGATCTTCGCCAGCGTGCCGACGGCGGCTGGGACATCGTGACCAATGCAGGGACCATCTTCGCGGAGCACGTGGTGAATTGCGGCGGACTCTGGGCGCGCGAGGTCGGGCGCATGGTCGGCCTCGAACTGCCGATCCTGGCGATGGAACATCAATATCTGATCACCGAGGACATCCCGACTCTGCCGGCCGAGGAACTGCCGCATCTGATCGACTTCGAGGGCGAGATCTATCTGCGGCAGGAGCGCAAGGGCGTGCTGCTCGGCACCTACGAGCATGACGGCGTGCCCTGGTCGCCGCGCCAGACGCCGTGGGATTTCTCGGCGGAACTGCTGCCTTCCGATCTCGATCGGATCGCCGACAACCTTGAAGTCGGGTTCAAGCATTTTCCCGCGCTGGCCGAGGCCGGCATCAAGCAGATCATCAACGGCCCATTCACTTTCGCGCCGGACGGCAATCCGCTGGTCGGCCCGGTGCGCGGCCTGCGCAACCATTGGGTCGCGTGCGGCGTCATGGCGGGCTTCAGCCAGGGCGGCGGCGTCGGCTTGGCACTCGCGAACTGGATGATACAGGGCGATCCCGGCTTCGATGTGTTCGCAATGGATGTCGCCCGCTACGGCGACTGGGCGACGCTCGCCTACACCAACGCGAAGGTACGGGAAAACTACGGCCGCCGGTTCCGCGTCACGTTTCCGAACGAGGAACTCGCCGCCGGCCGGCCGCTGCGCACCTCGCCGCTGTACGATCGGATGAAGGCGGCGAATGCCGTTTTCGGCGCCTCGTTCGGCCTCGAATATCCACTGTGGTACGCGCCCGCCGGCACACCACCGGTGGAAGAGATCACCTTCCGTCGGTCCAACGCGCACGCGCACGTTGGCGCGGAATGCCACGCGGTACGCACCGGCGTCGGCATGATCGAGACCAGCGGCTACGCGAAATATGAATTCTCCGGCCCGGGTGCTGAGGATTTCCTGAACCGCGTGCTGCCGAACCGGATGCCCGCGATCGGCCGCATCGTGCTGTCGCCGATGCTCAACGCGAACGGCAAGCTGATCGGCGACTTCACCGTTGCGCGCGTGAACGCCGACACGTTCCACGTCTTCGGCAGCGGCCCGGCCGAGCAGTATCACATGCGCTGGTGGGAATCGCATCTGCCCACATCTGGCGTTTCGATCCGCTCGCTGCGGTCGGCGCTGATGGGCCTCTCGGTCGCGGGGCCGCACGCGCGCGCGCTGCTCGCGAGCCTGACCGACGAGGATTTGTCGACGGACGCATTTCCGTTCATGAGCTACAAGCGGATGGATGTCGGCATGGTGCCGGCCTTCGTCGGGCGCATCAGCTTTACCGGCGATCTGGGCTACGAACTCTGGGTGTCGCCGGATTATCATGTCGCGCTGTACGATGCGTTGCTCGCGGCCGGCGCGGCGTTCGGGTTGAAGCATGTCGGGCTGCGGGCGCTCAACTCGATGCGGCTGGAGAAGGGTTTCGGCACCTGGGCGCGCGAATACCGGCCGATCTATGGGCCGCAGGAAGCGGGGCTCGGCCGCTTCGTGAACTTCAGGAAGGGCGACTTCATCGGCCGCGATGCTGCACTGCGGGAGAGGGAGTCCGGCGGCAAGCTCAAGCTTGTGACGATGCTCGTCGAGGAATTCGGCGCCGATGCCGTCGGTGACGAGCCCGTCGCCTATGACGGCGTCACCGTCGGCTGGGTCACGTCCGGCGGCTATGCGCACTGGTCGGGCAAGTCGGTGGCGCTGGCCTATGTGCCAGCGGAACTCGCCGGCCGCAACGATGCCTTTGCCATCGAGATCATGGGCGCCCCGCGCCGCGCCACCATCAGCGCCGAGGCGCCGTTTGACCCGGCCGGCACACGAATGCGAAGCTGATCGTGTGGTGGGGTGTTGACACCCTGCCGCGCTTCCGATTACTAAACCAGTCTGAAGAAACACAGGGCGCCGCATAGAACGGCGTCTCGGGAGAGCGTCTGTCGATGCCGATTCGCCGTGTCGGGCAGGGGGCCTCGTCGGTCCATATCCGGCATTACAACCAGCGATTGATTCTTCAGCGGCTGCGCCGGGTGGGCGAGGCGTCGCGCGCCGATCTCGCGCGCGCGGCGGCGCTGACCAATACGGCGGTCGGCGAGATCATCAAGCAGTTGGAATCCGGCGGGCTGGTGCGCACCGTCGGCAAGCGGCACGAGGGCAATCGCGGGCAGCCGGCGACGATGCTCAGCCTGGACCCGCGCGGCGCCTACGCCATCGGCGTCCGCCTGGATCGCACCCGGATTGAAACCGTGCTGACGGACCTCAGCGGGGCCGTTCTGTCGCACGCCACGCACGATCACACACTGCCGCCGCCGGCGCAGACGCTGGATCTGGTGCGCCACGATATCGAGCAACTGGTGCGGCAGGTGCCGGTGGCGCGGCGGCGGCGCATCACCGGCGTGGGCGTCGCGCGCCCGTTCAATCTCGGGAGCTGGCTCGCCGAACTCGATCTGTCGCCCGAGGTTTTCCGTGCCTGGGACAGCGACAGTTTCAGCCGCGACCTGCAACGCGCCTGCGGATTTACCGTTGTCGAGGAGAACGATGGCACCGCCGCCTCTGTCGCCGAACTGTTTCACGGCCACGGCCGCAGCCACGATGATTTCCTCTATGTCTTCATCGGCCCGGCGATCGGCGGCGGCGTCGCGCTCGGCGGCCAGTCGGTGCGCGGCTTTGCCGGCAACGCGGGCGATATCGGCATGATTCCGGTGCGCGCCTCGGCGCTGCCGTCCGCCGTCGCGCGCGGTGAGCACGACATCCTGCTCGGCCGCGCCTCGCTCAATGCGCTGCGCCGGCATCTGCGGTTTCGTGATGTGCCGCATGTCGCCGATGCCGAACTCGACAGCCGGCAGGGCGCCGCCGCGGCCGAGGAATGGCTGGAGGATTGCGCGGATGCGCTGACCGAGCCGCTGCTGACCGCACGCGCCCTGCTCGACGTGCCGGTGGTGGTGATCGACAGCGATCTGCCTGCGATCTGGATCGACAGGCTGCTCGCGCTGCTCGCGCCGAAGCTCGCCGCGCGCGTTGCCGAGGCGCGCACGCCGCCCGCTTTGCTGCGCGGCAGTTTTGGCGCGATGGCGGGCGCGCTCGGCGCCGCGACGCTGCCGCTGTTTCTGAATTTCGGCCCTGGCGCCGGCAATCTCGCCGGCCCCGGCAATCAGACCAACCGTCAGGGAGGACCCTATGCTCTCGTCGCCTGAGAAAACGCTTGGGCCGGTTGCCAACGGCGGCCCCGCGCCGATCCTGGAGATGCGCGGCATCTCGAAGACCTTCCCCGGCGTCAAGGCGCTGAACGACGTGCAGCTCACCATCTATCCCGGTGAGGTTCATGCGCTGATGGGCGAGAACGGCGCCGGCAAATCGACGCTGATGAAGATCCTGTCGGGCGCCTATACCGCCGATCCGGGCGGCGAAATCCGCGTCAACGGCCAGCCGGTCCACATCACCGGCCCGATCAGCGCCAAATCGCACGGCATCGCCATCATCTATCAGGAACTGTCGCTCTCGCCGAATCTGACGGTGGCGGAGAACATCTATCTCGGGCGCGAGCCGAAGCGCGGCATTGCCGTCGATCGCGCCGCCATGTTCAGCGGCTGTGACGACGTGCTGAAGCGCCTCGGCGCCACCTTCGGCCCGCGCACGCTCGTCGGTGATCTGTCGATCGCGGAACAGCAGATGGTCGAAGTCGCGCGAGCGATCCACGCGCATTCGAAGATCCTGGTGATGGACGAGCCGACGACCGCGCTGTCCAATCGCGAGACACGGCGGCTGTTCGATCTGATCCTGCGGCTGAAGGCCGAGGGCCTCGCGATCGTCTACATCTCGCACCGCATGGCCGAGGTGTACGAACTGTCCGAGCGCGTCTCCGTGCTGCGCGACGGCAGCTATGTCGGCACCCTCCCGCGAGAGGATATCCGGCCCGAGAGCATCGTGCGGATGATGGTCGGGCGCGATCTTTCCTCGTTCTACAAGAAGGAGCACGGCGGCGGATCGGCCGGCGCCGCTGTCCTCGAAGTCGCCGGGCTGTCGGATGGCAAGCGCGTGAAAAGTGGCAGCTTCACCGTTCACGCCGGCGAGGTGCTGGGGCTGGCCGGCCTGGTCGGTGCCGGCCGCACCGAACTCGCCCGCCTGATCTACGGGGCGGAGCAGCACACCGCCGGCACCATCAAGCTGAACGGCAAGCCGGTCAGCTTCAACAATCCCGCCGAGGCGATCGACGCCGGCATCGTCTACCTGACCGAGGATCGCAAGGCGCAGGGCCTGTTCCTCGACATGACCGTCGGCGAGAACATCAATCTCGGCGTCATCGGCCGTGATTCGAAGCTGGCCGGATGGCTCGATCGCCGGCACGCGCGGCAACGCTCCGTCGCCGCCATCAAGTCGCTGACCATCCGCGTGCCGGGGCCGGACATGCCGGTGGGCGCGCTCTCGGGCGGCAACCAGCAGAAAGTGCTGTTCTCCCGCCTGCTGGAGACGGAGCCGAAGGTGCTGATTCTCGACGAGCCGACGCGCGGCGTCGATATCGGCGCCAAGTCGGAGATCTATCGCATCATCGACGATCTTGCGAAGCGTGGAGCGGCAGTCCTGGTGATCTCGTCGGAACTGCCGGAGGTCGTCGGCATCGCCGATCGCGTCGTCGTGATGCGGGAAGGCGAGACGGTGGGCGAGGTTGGCGGCGGCAGCGGCGTAAAAGTCACCGAAGAAAGCATCATGGCCCTCGCAACGGGCGTCGACATGGGGAGGGTAGCGGCGTGAGCAAAAGCACAATAACCGGGCCAGCCATTTCCGGCACGGTCGCGGTCGACGCGAAGGCGACACGGCAGGCCTCGATGCGCAGCCTCGTACGCGCCGTCGGGATGCTGCCCGTGCTGGTCATCCTGGGCGTGCTGATCCAGGTCGGCGGCGTCTACCTGACCGGCGAAGGCCGGTTCATGACATGGCAGAACCTGTCGATCGTGGCTCAGCAGGCCTCGATCAACGCGGTGCTGGCTTCCGGCATGACGTTCGTGATCCTGACTGGCGGCATCGACCTGTCGGTCGGCTCGATCCTCGCGGCGTCGGCGGTGGTCGGCCTGCTCGGCTCGATCGACTACGGCTATCTCGGGCTGGTGCTGGCGCTGATCACCGGGCTGCTCACCGGGCTTGCCAACGGCGCGCTGATCGCGTTCGTGCGGCTGCCGCCGTTCATCGTCACACTCGGCACGCTCACCGCCATTCGCGGCATGGCGCGCCTGCTCGCCAGCGACACCACCGTGTTCAACGCGACGCTGCCGTTCGACTGGATCGGCAACGACAATCTCACCATCGGCCCGGTCTCCGTGCCGTGGCTGATCATCATCGCGTTCCTGGTGATCTTCGCATCCTGGCTGATCCTGCGCCGCACCGTGCTCGGCGTTCACATCTACGCCGTCGGCGGCAACGAGAGTGCCGCGCGCCTGTCCGGCATCAAGGTCTGGGGGGTGCTGCTGTTCGTCTACGGCGCCTCCGGGATGCTCGCGGGGCTGGGCGGTGTCATGCAGGCGGCACGCCTGTATGCGGCGAACGGCTCGCAGCTCGGCCAGTCCTACGAACTTGACGCCATCGCGGCGGTGATCGTCGGCGGCACCAGCTTCGTCGGCGGCATCGGCAGCATCTGGGGCACGCTGATCGGTGCGCTGATCATCGCCGTGCTCAACAACGGCCTCATCCTGCTCGGCGTGTCCGACGTCTGGCAGTACATCATCAAGGGTGGCGTGATCATTGGCGCGGTGGCACTCGACCGCTACCGCCTGCGCGGCTCCGCCCGCACCTGATGCCACACCGGATCTGCGCGCGCGGGCCTACCTGGGCGGTCCCGCGCGCAGCTTTCAAACGCTCCAGGGGGAAGTTACGCATGCTGAAGAAGATCCTGCTCGCCGGCGCCGCGCTGGCACTGAGCGTCAATGTCGCCTCGGCCAAGGACCTCAAGTCCATCGGCATCTCGCTTGGCTCGCTCGGCAATCCGTTCTTCATCGCGTTGAAGAACGGCGCCGAGTACGAGGCCAAGAAGATCAACCCGAACGTCACCATCACCACGCTCGGCTACGACTACGATCTGGGCAAGCAGAACACCCAGATCGACAACTTCATCGCCGCCGGCGTCGACCTGATCCTGCTGAACCCGGGCGACCCGAAGGCGATCGAGCCGGCGATCCGCCGCGCGCAGAAGGCGGGCATCATCGTCGTGGCCGTCGACACGCACGCGGCCGGCGCCAACGCGACGGTCGAGACCAACAACATCCAGGCCGGCACGATCGCCTGCCAATACCTGATCGAAAAAATGGGCGGCAAGGGCGACATGCTGATCGTCAACGGTCCGCAGGTCTCCTCCGTGATCGACCGCGTGACCGGCTGCAAGGCGGTCGCGGCAAAGCATCCGGGGGTGAAAATCCTGTCGTCCGACCAGGACGCCAAGGGTTCGCGCGACGGCGGTCTTTCGGTCGGCCAGTCGCTGCTGACCCGCTTCCAGAAAGTCGATGGCGTGTTCGCCATCAACGATCCCGAAGCGATCGGCGTCGAACTGGCGGCCAAGCAGCTCAAGCGCACCAGCTTCCCGATCACGGCCGTCGATGGCGCGCCGGACGCGGAAGCGGCGCTGAAGGATGCGGGGTCGCCGCAGTTCGTCGCCTCGGCCAGCCAGGACCCGTTCCTGATGGCGCGGCTGGCGGTGCAGGCCGGCGAGAAGATCCTCGGCGGCGGCAAGGTCGAGGAAGTCCAACTGATGGACAGCAAGCTGGTGACGCGCGACAACGTCAACGACTACAAGGGCTGGACGGCCGCGCACTAAGGCTTGCGCAGGCTTACCGCCGATAACAAGCTAGGGGGGAAGGCGCCGGCCGCAGGGTCGGCGCCTGACCTTTGTCAACCGGACCGGATGTGTCGGAGAGGGAGTAGAGCATGGTTGCCCGCGTGATCGCCGTCGAGCCGTTCGATATCGTGGTGTTCGGCGCCACGGGCGACCTGGCCGCCCGCAAGCTGATTCCGGCGCTGTATCATCGCGACGAGGCCGGGCAGATCCCGCCCGAGGCCCGCATCTTCGGCGCCTCGCGCCGCAAGCTCTCCAGCAAGGCATTCCGCGACCTCGCCCGCGAGTGGCTGCAAACCCATGTCGCCGCCGAGGACCGCAAGGACGGCAAGGTCGAGCGTTTCCTCAATCGCATCAGCTACGTGCCGGTCGAGGGCGACGGGGATGAGGGCTGGCAGGATCTGGCCAATGCGCTGTCGGACCAGCCGGATCGCATCCGCCTGTTCTACCTCGCCACCGGCCCCGATCTGTTCGGCCCCATCTGCGCCGGCATCGGCCGGCACAAGCTGAACACCCCGAACGCCCGCGTGGTCGTCGAAAAGCCGATCGGCAAAAGCCTCGCCTCGGCCACCGCCGTCAACAACGCCATCGGCGCGGTGTTCCCGGAGGAGCGCGTCTATCGCATCGACCATTATCTCGGCAAGGAAACGGTGCAGAACCTGATGGCGCTGCGCTTCGCCAACGCGCTGTTCGAGCCGCTTTGGAACAACGCCCATATCGACCATGTGCAGATCACGGTCGCCGAGACGCTCGGGGTCGAGGGACGCGCCGGCTACTACGACACCGCCGGCGCGCTGCGCGACATGGTGCAGAACCACATGCTGCAATTGCTGTGTCTGGTCGCGATGGAGCCGCCGACATCGCTCGCGGCGGACGCGGTGCGTGACGAGAAGCTGAAGGTGCTGAAGACGCTGGTGCCGATCACGCCGGAAAGTGCCGGTGAGAACACGGTGCGCGGCCAGTATCGCGCCGGCGCTTCGGCCGGCGGCCCGGTGAAGGGCTACCTCGACGAACTCGGCAACCATGCCAGCCGTACCGAGACCTTTGTCGGCATCAAGGCGGAAATCGCCAACTGGCGCTGGGCGGGCGTGCCGTTCTACCTGCGCAGCGGCAAGCGGCTGGCCGCGCGCGTCAGCGAGATCGTCGTGAACTTCCGGCCGATCCCGCATTCCGTGTTCGACCGTCAGGCCGGCCCGATCGACGCCAACCGGCTGGTGATCCGCCTGCAACCGGACGAGGGCGTGCGGCTGTGGCTGATGATCAAGGACCCCGGCCCGGGCGGAATGCGCCTCGCTCACGTGCCGCTCGACATGAGCTTTGCCAGCGTCTTCAACGTCCGCAACCCGGATGCCTATGAGCGGCTGCTGATGGACGTCGTGCGCGGCAACCAGACCCTGTTCATGCGCCGCGACGAGGTCGAGGCGGCCTGGACCTGGATCGACCCGATCCTGGACGCCTGGGCCTCCGCCAGCGAACCGCCGAAGCAATACACCTCGGGCACCTGGGGCCCGAGTGCCGCGATCGCCCTGATCGAACGCAACGGCCGCACCTGGCACGAGGACGAGGGAGCCTGATCGGCGCCGCTCGGAGTCTGGAGGACACCACATGAACGCAACCGCCGGAGACGCGAGCCGGTTCGCCGATGGCGCCGCCTACATCGACGGCCAGTTCATGCCGCTGCGCGACGCGCGCATCCCGATCACCGACTGGGGCTACCGGCGCTCCGACGTGACCTACGACGTTGTCGGCGTATGGGACGGCGCGTTCTTTCGGCTCGACGATCATCTGCGCCGGTTTCGCGCGTCGATGAACAGCCTGCGCCTCGCGCCGCGCGAGACCGACGCGGAAATCCGGCACATCCTGACCGAATGCGTCCGCCTCAGCGGCCTGCGCAACGCCTACGTCGCGATGGATTGCCTGCGCGGCCGGGCCCCGCCGGGCAAGCCGCTGCACCCGGCGTACGCCCGGAACTACCTGACCGCGTTCGCGATGCCCTGGGTCTGGGTGATCTCGCCGGAGGTGCAGCAGCGCGGCGCCCATCTGGTCGTCGCGAAGGTCCCGCGCATCGCCGAGGCGTCGATCAATCCGCTGGTGAAGAACTTTCACTGGGGCGATCTGACGCAGGGCCTGTTCGAGGCGTTCGATCGCGGCGCGGACAACTGCGTCCTGCTGGACGCCAACGGCTTGGTGACGGAAGGGCCGGGCTTCAACGTGTTCTCGGTCGCCAACGGCAAGCTCGTCACGCCGGACCACGGCGCGCTCGGCGGCATCACCCTCGCGTCCGTCGTCGAACTCTGCGCCGAGCTCGGGCTGGAGATCGCGGTGCGCCCGCTGCCGGTCGAGGAGTTTCTCGATGCGGACGAAGTCTTCCTGTCGACCACCGCCGGCGGCGTGATGCCGGTGTCCCGTCTCGAGGGCCGCATCCTGAACAACGACCGCCCCGGCCCGATCTCGACCAGGATGCGGGATCTGTTCTGGGCCAAACGGGCGCAGGGCTGGCACGCGACGCCGGTCGATTACGGCGTAGCCGCGACGTAGTGCTCAGCTCGCCTCGGGGATGAACATGTAGCCGACGCCGCGCACGGTCTGGATGGCGTGCGGATTGGCGGGGTTGTACTCGATCTTGCGGCGCAGACGGGTGATGCGCAGGTCGATCGAGCGGTCCTCGGCCGTGCGCTCCCGGTGATTGACCACCGCCATCAGCCAGTCGCGCTCCAGCGGGCGGTGCGGATTGGCCGCGAACGTGCGCAGCAGATCGCACTCGCTCGCCGTCAGTTTCTCGATCGGCCGCGCGCCTGCGCCGTCCATCAGCAGCCGTTGCGCCAGATCGACGACGCAGCGCCCCATGCGGATCGGCGCGCCCACCTCCGTCGCGGTGGCGCGCAGGCGGCGCAGGATGCCGCGCACCCGCGCCAGCAGCTCCCGCATGTCGAACGGCTTGCTCACATAGTCGTCGGCCCCGGCTTCGAGCCCCTGGATGCGGTCGATCTCCTCGCCCGCGCCGGAGACCATGATGATGCCGACACCCGGCCCGAGCCCGCGCACATGCCGCGCCAGGCTGAAGCCGTCCTCGCCGGGCAGCCCGACATCGAGCAGCACCAGGTCCGGCACCTCGCGCTCCAGCAGCGCCCGCAACCCCACGCCGCTGTCGAATGCGGACAGAGTGAAGCCCTGCGCCCCGAGAAACGCGACCAGCAACTGCCGCTGGATCGCGTCGTCCTCGACGATCGCGATATGCGCAGCGGTCGGCATACCCTTTTCCACAGGCCCTTTTTCCACAGGCACTGAATAACCCCCGCTGCAAGCACCAGTCTCGGATTCCTTACACTGTCCACGAGGATGTCCACAACGTTAATGCAACCGTCAGGTCAAGCCGGATGAGAAATGTGTCATCACCGCCACGGTCGCGGTCCGGCGCGCGCCCTGCGCCGGAAGCCGCCCAGCCCCCGGCTCCCGCCGGTGTTGACCGGGGCCGGTCGCTCCCCTCCTATGCGCGCCTTCGAAGCCGCCTTGGGAGGCCGTCATGGGCGTGATCCGCCAGCAGATCGAAACGTTGGAGGACAGCCCGATCATCGAGGTCTTCCGGGAGGGTTTTCATCTCCCGGACCTGATCCCGATGTGGGCCGGCGAGCCGGACGTGCCGACCCCGGCTTTCATCTGCGACGCCGCCGCCCGCGCGCTGCACGAGGGCCGCACCTTCTACACCCCCAATCGCGGCATCGCCCCGCTGCGGGCGGCGCTGGTGCGCTACCACAAGCGCCTGTACGGCATCGACCTGCTGGAGGAGCGGATCACGCTGACGCTGTCAGGCATGAGTGCGGTGATGCTGGTCGCGCAGGCGACGGTGCAGCCCGGCGACAACATGGTCGCGATCACCCCCTCCTGGCCGAACGTGATGCGCGCGATGCAGATCAACGGCGCCGAGGTGCGGGAGGTGATGCTCGGCCAGGGCAACGAGGGCTGGCGCCTCGACCTCGACCGCGTGGAGGCCGCCTGCGACGACAAAACCCGCGTGATCTACCTTGCCAGCCCCGGCAACCCGACCGGCTGGCAGATCGAGCGCCCGCAGGCCGAGCAGCTATTGGAATTCTGCCGCGCGCGCGGCATCGCGATCCTGTCCGACGAAGTCTACCACCGCCTCGTCTACGACCGCCCGGTCGCCTTCAGTTTCCTGACGATCGCCCGCCCGGACGACCCGGTGTTCGTCGTCAACAGTTTCTCCAAGGCCTGGGCGATGACCGGCTGGCGCCTCGGCTGGGTGACGTTCCCCGACTACGCGCTGCCCGCGTTCGAGAAGCTGGTGCAGTTCAACACTTCCGGCGGCCTCGAGTTTTTGCAACACGGCTGCATCGCCGCGCTGGACCACGGCGAGGATTTTGTTCGCTTCTTCGTCGAGCGCTGCCGGACGGCGCGCGACATCGCCAACGCGCGCCTGGCCGCGATGCCGCGCGTGCGCAACATCCCCCACAGCGCCGCCTTCTACGCGATGTTCAGCGTCGACGGCATGACGGACTCGCTCACGTTCTGCAAACGCGCCGTCCATGAGGCGCGGATCGGCATGGCCCCCGGCACCAGCTTCGGTCGCGGCGCCGAGCATCTGGTGCGCCTGTGCTACGCCAAAAGCCCGGAGAATCTGCACGAGGCGATGGATCGGCTGGAGCGGTTTGTAGCGGGCTATGTGGAGTGAGAATTGTTTGACAATCACAATAGTTCGCGCTTAGCCTATCCGCCTAACGCGACCAAAATCCACCGGAATTTCTTCAAAATAAATATTTTTCAAGTTATCATCTAATGATAAAGGCGTAAGACCGTCGCTCGCAACCTCAGATATGCGGACAATTGCCTGCCAACCTTTGGATTTTTTACTTGTTTTATTGAGCCCATCAATGAATTCTGAATATTTTGCAGAAGTAAATAATCCTAGAGAGCGTGTTCCGACGCCGTGACGACCAGAAAATATTGTGATTCGGTCTCCTCGTAATTTCGCATTATAATCGTAAATCTGAGGAATGCTCGTGATCAATACGTGATCTTCTAACGGCCGACCTCTATTGTCTAAATCTACATTAGGAAGAGCGCTATCTTTTATAATGAGAGGCCAATCAGGAGTCTTCTTTTCTAAGCGCTCCGTGCTATAACCTCCTAGTGTTTTGTCGGTAATATCAAAATAAAATGGAAATTTTATTGGATTATTATCGACGAAAAATTTTTGTGAAATACCGTTTTCTCCCATGATTTCTCTAACTTTTGGATTCGCGACTGGCCCTCCAAGGAGCAAAGTGTTTCGGTCAAGAGGAGCTTCTATGATTTCATGAACTGGCCGGTGAGTTGCGCCTAGACGCTGCAAAATCTTTTGAGAAGCCTGCAACGCAAATTGAACTGGCTGGGTTACTTCAAGAGAAGCTGATTTGTGTCCATTTTTATGATTAAGTGGGCCGGACGGAAGTTGCCCGCCGGTGGGTCGGATCGACGGAACTACGTGAAATCCGCTGGCGCCACCCAGGAAAAGTTCCTGTGCCGCTTTAATTGCTTCAGGTTTTGGATCGATATGCTGAAATAGCCTGTCAACTTGGTCGACGACTTCAGCAGAAATCACCTGAGAAAGCACACTTTGGAAATCTGGCATGTATCTGCGCAGCCCTACGCTAGCTGTAGCTACGCCAGCACTTGCGAGTGCGATAAACGTGCGCCGACTATGAACTCCCGGATCTTCACTAGCCATCCTAGAACTCCTCACATATCCTCGCCGCAAAAGCATACATACGAATTCTTTGGCAGCTACATCACAAATTGTCAGCTAAACAGCGTTCTCTATCGCCTCGCCCTACCGTAAAAGCAAATTCAAAAAGCCGAACGCGAGCCGGGAATGACGACTAGGCATCGGTCGCGCCACGAACCGCTCTTCGCGCGGGATACGGGCCGCCCCCAACCGAGCGTCGGCGCCTTGCACTCGTCTTACTTTGCCTCGTACATCCTAAACGCCCGCGCCGCATCCGGGTCGATGACGGCAACGTCGCCATATGCCTCCGCGATACAACGGAGCGCTATCAATCCCCCCGCGCGATCCTCAGCGCTCTCCAGCGCTTCCATCGCCACCTTCACGTATTCGACGGCCAACTCGCGGTCCGCCGCCAGTTCGGCGACTTCGCTTTCGTGGTGGGAAACCACGCCTCTCAGTTTCATGCCCATCATGCTCTCTCCAGCAATTCCCCGGTCTGCACCACCGACACCACCATGATCGGCGGCGTGGTCCCCTCCACCGCCTTGAAGCCGAATGTCCGGTACATTGCCTCCACCCCGCCTGGGCCGGTGGCCATCACGAGCGGGCGGATGACGGACGTCGACACGGGGCAATCCTCCCCAGGCAGGCGGGACTATTCAGTACGGACAATGCCCGTACAAGAACCGCCCGCTTCTCCCGCCAGACCGTCAGAAATGCCGACGAACGAGTCAATTTCACTTGACATCAGCGTGTCAGTTATCCTATCTTATCGCCGTGACCGAAGCAGCCCCAACCGCTCCCCCAACGCCCAGCGCCGCCGCGCGGTTCTCCGTCGCGCTGTTCTACCTGCTCGGGTTCGTGACCCAGCAGATCTACCTCGGGCACGCCTCGATGCCGAGGGACCTCAACTTCCAGATCCACCAGCGCCTCTCCCG
>Ga0116226_10000676_pt1 | contig 29045 bp, 24 predicted proteins | sample S1TSphfallax_FD_89692 | JGI IMG/M metagenome (GOLD analysis project Ga0116226, IMG submission 89692) | Host-associated microbial communities from peat moss isolated from Minnesota, USA - S1T2_Fa - Sphagnum fallax MG | ecosystem: Host-associated > Plants > Peat moss > Unclassified | place: USA...
GAAATTGGCAAACTAACCCATTGTGTTAATTTGTTACATTGTCTTGTTCCTTCAACTACCAAGATCATTATCATGGCTTTTTATTTGGTTCCATTTAATTTCTATCTATCAAAAATAGTAAACCAATGTGAAAATTAAATAGACACTAAGATTTCATAGATTGTAGGTATAAAAGAGCTCTCCACCCAACCATAGGATGACAAAATCTTTGTGACAATCTCATTATCCACCCCCAAGCTCAATACAAATGGAAGCATTGCAAAAGAATTCACTTGTTCTATTGTTTCGTCATCAATGTATCCTAAACCATAATTGTTACATCTATGATGAAGTGATTGCAAAAAGAATGTTGTAGAAATAATGGGCAATGATATCTAAATATCCAAGTAAAAAAGGATTCAATGGTGAGCTAGCAAAGAATTCCTTGCATGCAAAGAATGGAATAGACCTCTACTTTAGAGACAACTAGGCTCTATAGAAACCAAAACACAATTAGTGGTTGAGGTTTCAACAAAAATATCATGTAGTTATGGAGGGCAAACTTATTCACAATCATTAACTTTAGACTCCTTTTGAACTAGAGCATATGGGTTAGTGTCATCCTTCTCTACAATGTCAATATTGACCTCAACATCTTCCATTAGGGGTTGTAAGAGCTCGACAAAAACGTCATGGTTGAACTCAATCATTGGATAAAAACACACTATGCCCCCCAAAAATTGTGGTCACAAATATTGCATTTTTGCATTTGATTTTTTAATGTAAATATAGACATCACATTTTGGATTTTTTTGTTTGTTTGAAGTATATTGGATTAGATTTAGACTTAAGACAACATTTAAAAAGAAAACTCCAACAAACATTGGTGAACGTCAACATATGAAATGTATTTGTGATGAAATAATACTCATCACGAAATATGAAAAATTGCATACATACTTCAAAATTAGAGTTGTGGGTGGAATTTTTTGGTGAGTTTTTTTGTGGTCACTATTATTGATATATATCAATTGTCCTAGGGCCATTTGGAAGTTTAAAGTTTTTGGTTGAAAATTCATTAAAAATATGTGTTTTTTTCATTTTTCTCAACAATAAAAGCAATATATTTTATGTATTTAAAGAAAAAATCAATACCAAATGAAAGAAAAAAGGATTTTATAGTTGGGCATTGCATTATTTTTTTAGACTTCTTTTGTTTAGTAATGTCTTATGAACCACAAACATGAGGCCCTATGGTTGACGAAAAATTGCACATTATATATGTTGTGTACATTGATTTTATTTAATCCTCTTCATCTAACAGTTGGATTGTGATTAATTTTGATTTAATGTGAAATTTGAGTTCCAAAATGTTGTTGTGCACATTTAAGGGCTTCTTGCTTATGTATAGGATTGTCAAATGATGCCATCAAAATTTAAACTTACTACATATATGATACTAGATATACATCTACTTTTTTGATGAAAATTAGTTCACTCGTAATGTGCTTTCACCTCATTAGAAAATGTTTTCCAAAGGATTGACATGTTTTCAAATAGTTTCTTGGATAAGTAGAAGAAAACATTTGGATGGGTACGAGAAGAAAAAATGAAAGCAAATGAAACAAGAAACATGTTAGAATAAAAAAGATTCAAGTAAACCTATTGAAGCATTGATTCCCACAACCAAACTCATGGAAGATGATAATGTTGGAAAAAACAATGAAATGTGGATAGGTGGATTTCATGCTTAGCTTTGAAAGCCACTTTTGGAAATAACCATATTGTCAAGGTTCATCCAATTGAAAAGCACATCATCCTCTTACATAACACATTTTCGATTCTACATTTTTCAAGAGATCGTAGAAAATTCAAACCACCATTTTCATGAACAAGAAAAATCACCCTATTCAACAAAGTCTACGGAGGAAAGCAAAAAAGAGATGTTAGTACAAGAACCATTGAAGGAAACATTCAAAGGCTTTGGAAGAAAGAATAACTTTTTATGCTTGAAATTAGGACTTGTGCAATGTAAAGTGTTCACAACCACTCATTTGGAGTGAATTTTAAACTTGTAGTTATCTAGGTAGGACTTGATATCTCTCAAAACATAGAAGTCATCGTCATGAAACAAAAAGATAAATCCATTCCTTGCCATGTATTTTTTTGCAAGTTCAAAAATTAAGACGACATAATTGTCCACTTTTGCATTCCAAGGGGGATGATTGATGCAAGATCTAGCACATACAAGATAGTCAAGTTCCCTAGGACTTATCCAATGACTAGGTCCATTTTATCCTTGGGAGATTCCTACCACAAATTACCACATTCAAGTTGATGGGATTCATTGAGGAAAGAACATAATAAATTTAATGATTATGGGTTTCCAAATAGTTGTTTTCTTCTAGAACTTGTCAAACTCCTAAAAACACAAGAGGCCAAACTTTTGTAGAAACCTTGGCCTAAACAAGAGAAGGCCAAGACAACTTAGGAGCCTTCCTAACTAGTCCAACGGTTGTGTGGGTGGCCAAGAATATAAGGTTAGGAGGCAAACAAAAGAAAGGTTGTTCATGATCAACTTCAAGACTGTTTTAGACAAGTCTTCTCCTTCGTCTTGAATGGGAGGAGGGGTTTGCATGACAACTCTTTGTTATCGTGAAAACATCAATAGATTGATCCTCCTAAATAGGATGTGTTAGGAATCTTGGATGGTGGCAACTCCTAGTGTATCAACTTCCACATTAGGTGGAGGTTGTTCCATCTCAAATGCCCTTGCTTCACCCCTTGGTTTGCCTATACAATCAACATTTTTCTTTTTTTTTCTCCTTTTCTTAGTTTCATTTTTCTTATTTCCTTCAAAAGATGTTAATTTCTCCAAAAATTTAACATCAAATTTCTCTCTAAGAGGGTCTTCTCAAAAATAAGGGTGTAGCCAATCGAGCAATTGAAATACCATGCACCTACACTATTGAAAACGGGAAGAAGTCTAATTTCTAATGAGATCTTTCTTGTACATAAAGTTGTTAAACTTAAAATTGCTCCAAATGTGGAAAAATTGTGAGATTTTTTGGATCGCACTTGAAGGAAACAAAACATAAGATAAATATTTGCAAGAAGGAAAATTGGTTTACATGTGAAAGAATAATTAGCTAACCATCTAGACATATCACCATGATCTAGCTGAGCATTGTAAGAACCTCTAGTAATATTTAAAAGGTGCAAGCAAGGAATGGCCATGAGTCCATATTGACGTCAACATCACGCATGGCCATAGTTGGCCCCAACCAAGGCTAATAGGCAAGGACAACACATTAATTGATGTTGATTACATCCCCAACCAAGGCTAATAGGCAAGGATGGCACGTTAGTTGGTGTCAACTATGTCTTCAACCTTGATCCACAATATTTGGCCCCTTCCCAAGGTCTAAATTGGCCTAAGTAGTCGATACCAACTAAGGGTCCAAGCCAACTTGAAGTCAATGTTGACCCAAATAGTTCTTTCCAATAGGTCGGACTAGGTATGTATGAATGGAAACCCAATGAGAGAATGGGAAGTAACTTTATTTGTAAAGTACACATTTAACGACTTCCTTTGCTCCACTTCGAATCTCCCATGTCTTCCCCTTCGTTATTCCGCCTTTCACCTTGAATTCCTTGTAGAAGGTAGTCTTTCAAATCTCATGTCTCCACTTCTAGATGTAATTAATGAACAAAGGGAGCTCCATTGATTGATCAATGGAGACATGTAGGTCATGGAGAACGAAATCAAGTAGTTTTGTTGCCTCCACCTCCAACTACAAAAAGTGGAAGGAAAAATTGTATCAAGCTTACATTCCATGAAGTTTCATCTTTTCCTTATATAGAGTTATTTCAACAATTGAATCAAATCATGAAGTATTAAAAACCAAACCTAGTGCCAAAATGTGGCATTATGGAACCACTTGTCAAATGTGGCATTCAATAAGTCTTGTTTTGGGAACTTATGTGCTTCTGAGAGGACTCCAAATTGATTCCACTACTTGAGCCACTATAGTTTCTACTTGTTACTAACACATGTAAAAACTAACATTTGCAATTTTTCTTTTAGCATTTCAGGGTTCAAATTGTAATGAACATGCACCTATTAGAGAAATTTTGAGCCCAAGGAAGGATCACATACTAGAAGATGTTTATGGAAGGCTATCATATGGTCCTTTCATATCACATCCATTGCCTTATTGTTGAGGGTTTCAAGTTGGTCAAGGTTTAAGCCAAATCACTCACATGAACAATATAATAATATAGTTGATGTGTAGTGTCAACTACCATTGTGAGTTCCTTTTTCAAACTTGATAAAATGCAGGTCATATAAATATGATTAAGGTTTCCCCAAATGGTATTCACTCTCAAATCTAATGTAAGAATATCAACTCATCTAATACATGTAATCAAAAAAAGCTTCTTGTGTGAAGTTGTACCAAGTCTTGCAAAACTTTGGTTCACATTTTTTGTACTATTTCTCTAGAATGATGTCCTTAAACTATTACAATGGTATCATTCTAGGGTCCAAATTCTTTAAGGTGTACCAAAATCTTGTTACAATGTCACCTTTTCTGTGTTTTTTACCTAGTCCTTTTTTACCATGTAAAGACACACTTATGGATGATTATGATGGAATCTAGAATTATAATGGTCTAAATTATAGTCCTAAATTTTTTGACAACTTTTAACTCATTATTTTTTATGGGGATCAAAATATAGGGTAAAAAAGGATTGTAGTAAAAGACTAGGCCCTTTTCGTCATTTGTGGTACACCTTAAAGGATTTTCACCCTCTAATACTTTGGATCCTAAAAAATCATGGATAAGAGATGGCTTCACATGGTCCAACTCCATTGACTTGTATTAACAAAGTGAAACATATGTGAGGAAAATATTAAAATATCCATTTTGATGTAGTGATGGACTTGCAACAACAAGAGTATTTTACTTGTTTAAGTCAGTCATTGTAATCAAAAGATCGATTGGATTATTCCTAACATTAGTAGAAAATGGTCATCTTGCAACTGGTTCCTATGACTAATTTTTAGTTGCAAGCAACATTTGCAACTAAAATCCTAATAGTCACATTGACACTAGTTGTAAACGACAACAAATTTTGGATGAAACACAAAGTCAACAAAATATGCCTTTATCTTTTGACTTGTCATATACATATTGTCATTTGTAACTAGGATGCGACTTTTTTTGTGAACAATGGGAACAAGTTATGTGTTGCCACATGTCCCAATTTTTAATAATTTTTTTCAAAAATTATTATTTTGAAATAATCTAAGACATTTAATTTTTATGTTTGGATGGTTTAAATTGTGACATGTGGTGCAATAAAAAATTTCCATGTGGCATATTAATTGAATTTGTCTAAATTAAATTTAAATCAATATTTAGGTATGTGAGTTGAACTAGGTACCTACCTACCTATATACCTACCTACCCATCTAAGTTAAACACCTATTTAGATAGGACCCATTTACCTACCTAGGAAAAATACCTACTTAGGTAGGTGAGTAGGTAGAAAGTAGCTAGGTAAGCTAGGCAAGTAGGTAGTTAAGTGTAAGCACATGAATAATTATATTTTATTTTGGGTCAAATCATTTGTATTAGTTCATCCCGTATGTCTATGTTAAAATATGAAAATGTAACACAAAACACCTTGTTTATATGCTTTTCAAAATGAGAATGAGAGCCAAAACATATGGGATAAACTTTTTAGTTGCAAGTCATTTGCGACTAAACATTTTTAGTTGTAAACTACTTGTAACTAAAAACATTATCCCATATGTTTTGGTTTTCATTCTCATTTTAAAAATATATATAATTAAGTAGGTAAGTGACAACTAATTAATTAGCTAACTAATTAATAATAAATTGATTATTAATTAATTAAATTAATAAATATTTAATGAATTAAAAAAATATAAATCAATTAATTACTTGCTAATTAATTAACAACTAAACTAAAAACTAACTAATTATTTATGGTAATAATCATCAATATATTGTGAATATTCAATTAATTATATGATTAGTTTTTATTAAGTATTACTTAGTTTAGTAGCTATATAAATAAGAATAAAAATTTATTTAATTATATATTAACTATAATGATCTATCAACCAATTTAATTAATTAGTAATTGGTTAATATTGAAATAATTAGCTAGTTATTGATAATAATAAATGTCCTTTGTAATATTTTAAGAAGTATAATAAGATGGTTTGGATAAACTTGTAATATGGGCACAATATATTTGGTATTTATCTTACATAAAAATTTAATATACTCAAAATTTACATTAATTAATGTATCCATAATATTGAAGCCATTTATGTTAATAATAATACTTGAATACACATGTAATATGCTTGTTCATATACATTCAAAATATACATTTATAAATCCTAATACACCTTTGTATATTCATAGGGTTGCAACTAAATTGCTTAGGTTTGCAACTAATGGGACATATATTGATATTTTTGGATGAAAACCAAACTAAATGTTGTTCACATGGAAGGATGAACACCAAAATAGTCACAAACTAATTGCAGTGTAATCATAAATATGACCAACATAAGAAATAGTTGCAAAAATGTCCAAATGTAGTTACAAATAACTAATAGTCACATGTAGTCACAAATAAAGTGGTTACATTTTGGCCAATTTCTACTAGTGTAATGTCAAGCACAAAATGGTCTCACAAACATGCTAATCTTCATCCCCAATATGATATATATATGGCAACCATGCATAAAGTTTATGGTTCCCTTCCTAAACGTGGAACATTTTGCCATATTATACATTTAAGTCTAGATTCACTTGTAAGAACTCCTTTAAAGTTAATTCTTGGCTCTCCAAAAAATCCACAAATGTGGAAACTCCCACCTCCTCACCTTACCAATTGGTGGGGAGACAAAAAATACCTTCTCACTTTCTTTGTAGCCCATTTGGAAGGCTAAAAACCTAGCCTAGGTAGGTAGTTAAGCAAGCCATGTAATCAACCTAAGCACTTATTCTAAGAATTTGATAGGAGAATATTCGGTCAACATACCATTGTTGACCACACACAATACCACCCATGAAGTTTAATCACTTGACCTTTGGAATGGAAGCAAACACCTTTACCATCAAGCCACCCCACTTGTTGTGATAATATGTTACATTAGATTCTATTTATCAAATACTTCATTTTAAACATTACAAAAACATAAACTTTGAAAATTCATATCTTATTGAGATTTTATTCAAATGAAATGATTCAAGTTTACTTTTTTTTTTAAATTTCAATAATGTACATAATTACATTTATTTCCTTTTAAAATTTTGAAATAATTTGAACAAAAAAAAAGTTGAATATCATTATTCAATAACATTTCAATGACCATTCATTTGAAAAAAAAGGTTTAATAAATGGATAATTTTTGTTAATATAATAATATTACCTGTGTTAAACTACTTTCAATTATTATATAAATATTTTTCATTAATTTAAATTATTTCACCCTACATTATTTACAGCTATTTATGGTTATTCTCAATTATTTTTGGTTATTTTTGGCTATTTCACTTTAAGCTACTTTTAGTTATTCTAAATTACTTTTGGCTATTTTTGCTTATTTCACCTTAGGTTATTTTCAAATGTTGTAAGTTTTTTTGGTTATTCTATGTTGTTTTTGGTTATTATAAATAATTTCAGTTTAGACTACTTGTAGTTATTATAAATTATTTTTGGCTATTCTAGGTTATTATAGGTTATTTCACTTTAAGTTATTTTTGTCTATTATAAATTATTTCACCCTAAATTATTTTTGGTAATCTTAAGTAATTCCAATATATGGCTATTGGTTGTTATTTTATTAGTGCTATTAGTACCTATTTTATTTGTGGTTATTAATGTTTTTAAGTGGTTATTATATTAATAGTTATTGGTGGTAATTTTATTAATGGTCATTAATAGTTATTTTATTAGTTGTTATTAATGGTTATTCTATTAATGGCCATAATTAGTTATTTTATTAATGGCTATTGGTGCTTATTCTATTAATGGCTATTGATTGTTAATTTACAAATGACTATTGGTAGTTATTTTATTAATGATTATTAGTGGTTATTTTATTAATGGTTATTGTTGAATATTCTATTGGTGGATATTGATGTTTATTAATGGCTATTGGTGGTTATTATATTAATGGCTATCAGTGGCTATCATATTAATGGCTATTGGTGGTTATTATATTAATGGCTATTAGTGGTTATTATATTAATGGCTATCGGTGGCTATTATATTAATGGCTATCGATGGTTGTTATATTAATGGTTATCGATGGTTATTATATTAATGGCTATAGGTGGTTATTTTATTAATGGTTATTGGTGATTATTTCGTTGTAAGCCGTTGGTGGTTATTGATGGTTATTTTATTACAATAATTTATAATAGCCTATAATAACATAAAATATAAGTTAGAAGAACTAAAATAGTTTAAAATAATATAGGGTATATCATAAAGTAGCAAAGATAGAATATTTTTAAAAACATAGAAATAAACCTATTTAATATAATTAATTGTAATATTGAATTATGTTAATTAGTAATAAAACATGATGTCTACATAGTGATATTATAGTGAAATAACTTTCATCAAGGTGAAATCAGTAAAATGCAATGAAATTATTTCATTTTAAAGGTCTGATAGTGATTTAAGCTAGTAAATTACACCCCACTTTGGTAGTAGTGTATATTCAAGGACCTCACCAAGAAAAAAATTACTTTATTTCTGGTAGAATATATTTAACACATATTTGAATCAAATGTTACATTGCAAAAAATAGGTTTTAAAAGCTACTTGAATTTAGAAAAATCTACTTGAGGGTGAAAGCTCATTAACCCCCCCAAAAATTGTAGTCACAAGTATAATCTTTCTATAATTAGTTTTTTGGGTAACATATGGACATCGCATCTTGGATTATTTTTACTTGTTTTAAACATATTTGATTAATTTTAGACTTAATCTAATCAATTATTTTGAAAATTACAACAAGTATTGAAGATTTTGAATGTATGGAGTATATTTATGACCAAATAATACTCGTCACATAGTTTGAAAATTTGAATATGTACTTCAAAAGTAAGGTTATAGATGGAATTCTTGGGTGAATTTTTTTATGGTGCATGATATTGATATACATTAATTAAATCTAGAAAAAATTAGAAATTTTAAACTTTTGGATGAAATTCCATTCAAAAAATGTGTTTTTAACATTTTTTTTACAATGAATGCATAATAATATCTTCCTTATAGGAAAAAATGATTACCATATCAGAGAGGAGATTTTATAGATGGGCATTGCATTACTTTTTCAATTTCCTTTTGTTTGGTAATGTTTCATGAATCACAAACGTGAAGCCTTATTATCGTTGAAAAACTATAAGTTATATAATTTGTGTACATTGATTTTATTCAATCCTCTTCATTTAACAATTGGATCAAGATTAATTTTGACTCAAAGTTAACTTTGAATTCCAAACTGTTGTTGTGCAAATTCTAAAGTTTTTTTGCTTGTGTTTAGGTTAACCATGCCATCAAGATTTTAACTTATTGTGTATTATAATACTTGTGTATACACCTTTTTTGAACAAAAGTGGCTCACCCTTAATGTGCTTTAACCCTTGAAACCTACTTTTACAATGAAAAATTAAAAAATTAATGCATAATAATGAAGTAGTATCTTGTTATTCATCATTCAACTAAAAAGATTGAATGTGTGTACATTCATAGTTAAAAGAACCATTTAGTACAAGGTTCAAGTGTTTTGAAAGGACTAAAATTTATCACATTTGAAACATGGCTTACATATTTTGATTAGGGCTTTTTGGAAGATGATAATGTCAATTTAAAAATTTAATCCATTATGTTTCCATAAATTTTCAAATCACATGTAATTAAATGTATTTATTAAATGACAATTCTATAGATAAATCAAATGTGTGCATTTCAACAAAAGTAAACATCTCAAAATTTAAAGTATATATTTGTGTTTAAAACCCTCAATGATATATTATATATCAAGTTTATCAAAAATGACTTTCTTCAACATCGTTTTAAATATAATAGTTCATATTCACCAAAATAAAATAAAATCCACATAAACATCTAATCTTCATGAAAATGCACCCTTACCCTTGTTTACATGACAAAAAACATTTTTTCATGGAAGAAGTTTTTCAGATAATGTAGTTTTAGTGGTCAAAAGCACATTTAAATACTAAAAAAAATTATAATGAATAATTATATTCAAAGGTATATTCAAAATTTTATCACTACTAGGCCTTCATAATCATTAATATATGGCCATCAATAATTTTTTAGAATTAATGGTTTAAATTTACATATGATAAAGGACGTTCAAAGTTTCAGTTCCCATTCAACATCTAATTGTGCATTGTTTACAATTCATTTTATGACCAATGAAACATCTTAGAATTACATTAAAAGCACTGAAATGCAAATTTAGAAGTATAGAAATAGTATGCACTTGATTTCAAATCATTAGAACTTTTTCAATGATTTTTGAAAGTTAAGAGGGTGTAAGATTTTATTGCACCCAACATAGTCCTTGGCTCCTTGTAACATGACTGCACCCATGAATAACAAATTTGAGACGTGTTTTGGTCTTACTTTTTGTTCATTTGACAAGTAGACTAGCAAGTACCTTTTGGTTGTACACTTTATTGTGCTTTCACCCATCCCTTTTATGCTCGGCAAAAAAATTCTGCATCTCCTCCTGGAACTGGGCTTTAACTAACTCCCACCATTCATTAGGTTCAATGTTGGAATCATCCATCTATTGTTTGGTATGTAGTATGGAATAATATTGTAACAACTCATTATATTATTCCAATTTATTTTTAACATACGTTGGAGTCCAAATCCTTATTCTTTTCCACTAAGTCATCTAAATTTGACTTGGTTTTGACCATTTCTTTCTGTAATGCATTCACTTCCATGAATGTTTTCCTTTTCTTTTACTATGTTTTCTATTTATGGAACTCTCTTGCAATCATGTTTTTCATTTATGGAATATGTACCATCATCTTTTCCATAGTTTGATGTCTAGTAACTTGTTCTTGCAACCTGAGTTCCTTCTATTTTTCCAAGCCCTCAAGCTTATGTTTATACTCTATCAATGCCTTTTAATATGCATGGTTTGCATCATTCCATGCCTCATTTTTCTTCTTTAGCTCTTGGCATTCTTGACATTGTAAAGTTATCCATTCCACCATCCTCTTTTGTCTCCTTCTTCTGTGTTTTTAAATTAATTTTTTATTTTTATGGTTAATTCCATCATTTTTACATCGACTTTCTTCTTCGTCTCTTTCTTATGTTTTATCCAAATTTTTGTACATTATATGTATTCCTCATATTTTGCATGCTCTTGTTTCATCTACTTCAACAATCTTTACTTTTGCCCCTCCACTATCGATAACTTGACTTCCAAACCCAAATTACCCATCTTCATACTCACAATTGCCATTGCTTTAAACATTTTAGTAGTCTAATTACTTCCCATAACCTCTTTTGCCAACTCTTCTATAGATTGAGATGTTAGATTCTATGGTGTTTCCTCCTTATAAACATCTTCTAATTAGATTCCCATGTCCTTCATTTATAAGCCTAGATCCAAGTCCAACCTCTGCCCTTTTATTGAGCATGTCTACTTGATGGTAGCACTATGGCAAGTGGTTTAAAATATTTAAATGTTGGTCCTCATACAACCATATGCGGTTCCTAAGGTGGATTTGGTTGTTATTGATCCATTTGTGGTTGTGTTATTTGCACCTCCATTGGAACCTCTTCATGGATCTCCATTTAAACATGAAAATCATATAAATCATCCATTGCATCATATTGCATCTATTGTGTTGTTTTTACAATGTTGTGATCACTTGAGGTGATCTGCTCCTATTTTTTGATTTAATTTGTTACAATTGTTCCCTCCTTTTTGGTTCCTATTTTGAGTTGTGATCCCTTTATGGTTTAAAAGGAATATGTCTGGTAACCATTCCTTGAGTTATAACTCATGTTCGTTTAGCACTCTTATGCATGACTTTATGAGGTCTAACATCCTCTCTCAACTTTTTTCATTGCTCTAGAACTTCTCCAACCTTAAATGTGTTCTTTATTTTCTATAAAGATCTTGGAGATCCCCTTGTTACTCTCCTCCTACTGTCCAAAACTTGTTGCAATTCCTCTTTAATCCTTTTTTGTTTTTTCTAGATTTTTGTTATTTTTTTTCTCTATAACCTTATAATCCTCTTGAAATATGTACCTAAATAGTCTTTCTAAAATCAATGTTGAATGATAGATTTCTTTTTTGTCCTCCTACTTTCCCCTTGCTTGCATTTTCTCCTACATCTTTGTCCATCTATCCAACCCACTACATAAATTATTAAACATAATTTGTGCCCAATCGACATCAATTCCCTTCTCTACTTTCATGAATGTTAATGCATTTTTATTATTCATGTAATTCACCTTCTCCCTTTGGTAAATCACAAATATAACTATTGGGTACACTACTAGAATTCCTATTTTTTCAAATTAACCAAGTTGACTAGATGGGTCTTTTTTACTAAAGGACATGTATTTTTTACTAAATGCCAAGGGCTTGAATGACAATGGATATTTTTTTATTAATCAATTTGAATATAATGACCAATTTAAAATTAGTCAATCAAACATCTAGTCAAATTAAACTTACCACCTAGTCAAATTGGTTAGTGGTTTAGTCAATAAGACCACCCAATCTAGTCAAATTGGCAAATGCCCTAGTTAGTAAGGACACCTATTATATTCAATCAATATAGCTAACTAAGTAAGCCAAGACAAAGTGGCCAATGGCCTAGTCAAAAGGGCCAAATAATAAAAATTCTAATACTAGTTGGGTATCTTGGGATTATATTTAACATTTTGACTATGTTTGACCAATTAAAAAAAGGTTGGACAATGTAAAAGTTAATTAATCATAACTAAATGAATCATGACCAAATTAATCATGATTAAATTAATTATATATATGACTTATTTAACTATGGTTAAATTGATTATATTGAAATTAATTATGGCTCAACTACGTTTGAAAAAACTAACTAGAATTAAAACTAACCATAATTGATTTAACCATGGTCAATTTAACAATAGTTGGTTTAACCTTAGTAAGTTTACCCATGATAATTAATTTAACGTAATTAATTTAAAACTATTGCTAATTTAGCCATGGTTGGTTTTGCCCTTAATTATTTTGAACACCTAATTATTTCATTATTGTTTATTTTAGTCAAAATTCATATTATTCATGGTAAGTAGTTTAACCATGGTTGGTTTTGTCATAATTATTTTAAACATTTTTATTTTAATCATAATTGGTTTTGCCATAAATATTTTTTCATTAGTTAGTTTAGCCATATTAAATGTATTGGTCCTTAGTTTAGCCAAATTTATTTATTCATGGTTATTTTAACCATTTATAGTTTAACCATGTTTAATTTTTCCATAATTAAGTTATTCAGTTTTATTTTAGCCATAATTATTTCATTCATGTTTATTTTAGTCATAACTAATTTTTACATAATTGGTTTTGCCATAAAATATTTATTTATTAGTTAATTTAGCCACATTAATTTTATTAGTAGTTAATTTAACCAAATTTATTTACTTACGGTTAGTTTAATCATTTTTAGTTTAGCCACGTTTAATTTTGGCATAAATATTTTAACCATTTTGATTTTAGCCATAATGATTTCATTCATGTTTATTTTAGCCACAATTAATTTATGCATAGTTGGTTTAACCATAAAATATTTATTCATTAATTAGTTTAATCATATTAACTAGTTTATTAGTGGTTAATTTAGCCAAATTTATTTACTCATGGTTAGTTTAACCATTTCTAATTGAGCCATGGTTAAGTTTTTCATATTTTTTTCATTCATGTTTATTTTAATCATAAATAATTTTTGCATAATTGGTTTTGCAATAAAATATTTATTCAACTGTTAGTTTAACCAAATTTATTTACTCATGGTTAGTTTAACCATTTCGAATTGAACCATGGTTAATTTTGCCATAATTATTTTAAAATTTTTTAAAAAATTAACCATAATCATTTCACTCATGTTTATTTTAATTATAATTAATTTCTGCATAATGTTTTCTACCATAAAATATATATTCATTAGTTAGTTTAACCATATTAATTTTATCAATAATTAGTTTAAATTAAATTTATTTATTCATGGTTAGTTAAACCATTTCTAGTTTAGCCATGGCTAATTTTGTAATAAATACTTTAACCATTTTGATTTTAGCCATAGTTAATTTATGCATAGTTGGTTTAGCCATAAAATATTTATTCATTAGTTAATTTAACCATATTAGTTTTATTCAAGGTTAGTTTAACCATAATTTGTTTAACCATAAATTATTTATTATTTAGTTTGTTTGGCCACATTTATTTTACTTATGGTTAGTTTAACTATATTTATTCATTGGTTAGCTTGGCCTTATTTATTTTATTCATGGTTTGTTTCACCATGTTTATTTAGATATGGTTAATTGAACTTCTCTTAATAATTAGTTTAATAATCATTAATTTTGCCATAATTAATTTTTCATAAGTTAAATGAGTCAGCCATTTAACTTATGTGATGTAAGTATATGGGGAAATAACCTAAATACAATTAGCTTATATGTAAGTGTATTTATTTATGCATACCCTACCTATACTCCACCTATTTACCTATATTTTAAGCTATAGGTGATTTAGTTATATAGGCTAAAGTAGGCCATTTATATACCTATGATAAATGACTAGTTAGTTAATTAGTTATTTAGCTAAAATAGACTAATGAATGTGTAATGAAATAATGAAATATTAATTATTACAAATACATTGTTGATAATATATAATGAATTAAGTCAAATTTGTAATGATTAGTTATAATTTGGTTGTAATTATCAATCGCAATATAGTACATTATAATTATATTGATATTTTATATAATTCAAGGATTTATAATATGGTTGTAATCATTAATTATAATTGAATAACTAGACATTATCTTTTTTTTTATTTAAAATTAATTAACATACATATTTACCTACCTCTTTATTTATTTATTTACTTAATTTATATATTTTACACAATTATTTAGGAATAATGTTTTGTGGATATGAAAATGTTTTTCCTTCTCAAAATTTTTTCCCATATTGTTTGTCATCCTTTCCAAATGATGAATAATATAAATAGATGCACCATGAGCATCCACGACATAAGAAATATTTTTTAAATGAAGGCCACTTGGGATGAGCCAATTGAAAAGGCTCAACCTTAAAGACCAAAGTCAAAATGAAATAAGATTTTCCTACCTAGGTCATCTAGGTGTAGGCTTAATTTAGATGGTGTACATTTAAGCCTAGTAAAGGTCATAGCATGGGTTGCCCGAGCCTACTTTAGGCTTCTATATTTAGTTGCTAGTTATAAGCTACTAAACCTAGGCCTAGGAGTTTAGGTTGTAGGTTCTTAAACATAAGGACCTTAAGAGTAGATATCTAATTTTAGGTCTAACCTAGCTTATTTAAGTTCTATCCATGTGGCATAGCCTAGTGGCCAATGTTCAAATGCCATGTGGCATAACATATTGGCCAATGTTTAAATGCCACATGGCATAGCTTAAATGGCTAGTGTTTAAATGTCACGTGGCATAGCCTAGATGGACAATGTTTTAAATGCCATGTGGCATAGCCTAGGCGGCCAATGATTAAATGCCATGTGGCTTAACTTGGGTGGCCATTGTTTAAATGCCACATGGCATTTGCCTAGTCAAAGTGGTGTTTGACTAGTCAAAAAATCATTTGATTGTTATATTGACTAGTAAAAAATACCAATTGAAATGAATAGTCAAAAATGCCAACTTAAGCTTGGTCAAAAAGTACATGGCCTAGTCACAATCGACATGTTCAAAACAACTTGTCTAAAATGACTAGGAGGTTTTTTTGATGCCTATCCAAAATGGGTATTTTTTTCCCAAAATTTATAGTTTTAAAAAATAGGAATTCTAGTAGTAGTATTGAATGTTAATTAGCAATTTACACTTCTTAATGTTCCATTGGTCTACGTTGGTGTATGGAGGTTTGATATCATGTTTGTAACAATAATTCTTATGCTAATGTTTTGATCACTTGTCCTTGGGATCCTCAATACAACCACTCTAATAAACACCAAATGCATCAACAATTAGTTGTATGCTAATGACATACATTATGTTTCTCCTACCAAGTAAATATCAAATCCTTTGATCACAAGTGTATTCAAGAATTCTACCAATGCATCATGGTCTACTTCCTTCCACTCAATGGCTAGTAATGTGACCAAACCAACCTTACTAGCCCAAACCTTTTCTTTTTAAGGAGTAAAAAAATATCTATTTTCATTTGGAATATTAATTCGTCTTTGTGCCAAAGTATTTTGGTCCATCTTCCATTGAAGCTCCTTTCTATTTCCTAGTACAAAGAATATTAACTTTTCCAAACTTGATTGAGATGATGATGGAAGCAAGAATTGTTCAACCATTTGTGGTTGCACTTCCTTCTATGTGGTTTCTATGGTTTCATAAGCTTCTAGCATTGCTTAATAAATGTTTGTATTGCACTAACACCTTCTTTGTCATTTTTGTCATTGGAATCCTAGATGGACCCAGAAGTTCATGCGCTATTGCACCAAGTCATGTTGCCACTTTCAGTTTTTTTTGAAAATTCCTCTCCACACTAGTCTTGTCGAATCCTCAATGTCTTCTACACACCTAATTGCTACATTGATCTCTTCCATAAATCATTTCCTTTCCTCACATTCCATGATGATGGTGATGCCAAAGGGTGAAATTGCTTTCAATGGCGCAATGTTATAAATTAGTCCTCTAGCTTGTCCTTGCAACTCCTCCTATACTTCCTTCTACCTTGCAAAAACTTCTTACACATAATGCTCTTGTTCAAGTTTTTGCACTCTTTCACACTTGGCAATTCTTTATGCTTTTGCTTATCTTACAAGTTTCTATAAATTTTCAAGCATACTTTCCTCATTCATGTTATAACACACATTGCAAAATGAAAAATCATTGTGGAAGAACTTCAATGCAAAGAATATCAACAACCATTCCTTTTGTTTGTTTTTTCATTTAAGGTAGCTCACCGTTTTTGCATTAAATGCTCGTTTTTTTCAAGCGCCATGTTCATTTCATGATGGCTTTGCTTTTGTACATCCACATAGAAGTAATTACTATCTATCAATAACCTGAATGCACTTTGGATCTTCTTCATTTATCCATATACCATTGTAACCACCTACCCCTTCATCCATCATCATGTTTGCCATGTGTGCTGAAATCTAATCCACCTTAACAATATAGTTAGCTAATTTAATTGCTAAGTTGATTAATTTTGTCGTTGAGTCATCAAATTTATTTGTGGTCTTAATCATTAATTTGTCATCGTTAATCAATGGTCATCATGGTGCTGCTTCATCATCTTCATTTTCATCCATATCATTGTCCTCCTAGACTCTTTTTTATGATTAATCTATGGTATATGGTTCCTCTCGATAGATTGGTTTCTATATTTAAAAAAATTGCACCTCAAGTGCAATAAATTAGTATGGTTTTAACTTGTTAATATTTACCAACACAAGGTTAGGTTTTAAGTTAATGTCACCAATAAAATTATATTGTTAGGCAACACATACTGTATTTTGTACAGTCCAAACCAATTTCTAGTGAACTTCCCTAAATGTGATTTACTCCTCTTTGGAAACCATAGAACAAAATCATGAAATTTGAATTGATCCTCTATATTTTTTTGTTGACTCCACAAAACCCTATTCCACACTACTGAATTCTTAAATTCACCTCAAATTGTAATATGTCTTCTTATAGCCTTTCTAGCTTTGACACCCTATTTGTTAAAACCCTCACAAAATTTCCTTTTTTGTGGTTACTATTGATTACTGGTAGAACGTATTATGTAGGCATTAAAGGATGTAACCCATAACAAGTTGGTACGGTGTATACCCTATAGCTACCTTGTATGTTGTTATGCAAGAAAACAAGAATGTGGATAAATGCTCATCCTAATTTTTTTAATTTTCACTAACCAACTTAGTTAATAATGTTTTCAATACCTTATTAATGGATTTTGCTTGACCATTCCCCTATGGATAATAAGTAGTGGAAATGACATGTTTTAATGAGAAATGATCTTTCAAATGTTTTATAATGTCATTTATAAAATGCACCCCCTAATTTGTGACTATAGTTAGTGGGCATCCAAACTTGGTAAGAATGCACTCATATAGAAACTTTATTGTTATGGCTACAATGTTTATCCTTAATGCTCTAGCCTCCACCCATTTGGTTGCATAATCTATGGCCACTAATATGTATTTATTCCATGTATACCTTCTTATTAGCTTAATTGGTCCCATAAAATCTAAGCCCCATTTCATGAATGCTTCTTCTAAAAAAATTGTTATTAGTTTGGCCAAACTTTGTGTAGCCAACCCTCCAATGCGTTGACATGCATCACACGATTTGTAGAAATCATTGACATTTTTATACATTGTGGGCCATTTGTAACCTACATCTTTTTTTTTTTAATGTCTAATTTTAGTTGCAAAGTGCTTTTTTTTGTTCCTTCATGCAACTCCTTCATCTCCTTTTGAGCTTTTGTGGTTGACGAACATTACTTCAATTTGTTGTCTTGCCCCATTTTGTACAAAACATCATTTTTCATTTTGAAAGGTTTAGCCTTTCTGGCCAATTGTTGTTTTTGCCTTATTGACAAAAACTCTTCCATCTATTTTGTCTGTAGAAACATTCTGACATCATTTAACCATTCTGGTTATGTGAAAAATAAACTAGCATATGTGGTATGTTTTGGGACTCGTTAAGGTTCTATGACATTAGGCAATCTGAACAAAACATCTATAACTACATGAGTCTTGTCTAGTTTATAAATTATAGTGAAATCATATTCCAAAAATAATAATAACCACCTAGCTATTCCCCCTAAAACCTATGGTTTGTTTACCAAGTAAACTAAAGCCATATGATCTACATAAAACATAAACTTATTTCCCAACAAATAATGCCTAAATTTATGCAATGTAAAAACTAATGTAAAGATTTTTTTTCTATGGTACTATAATTCTATTCTCCACTATTTAAAGGTCTAGAAGCATACACTACTGATTAATTAGTCTTCCCTATGATATTTAATGTTAGTGAAGCCCCCATACCCAACAATGTGCACTTGTGTGAACATGGAACTCCACGTCCCACTTCCTGGGTATTAAAACATGTGCTTCAATATATTTTTGCTTTATAAGCTCCCAAACTTTTAAACACTCCTTTGTGGACATATAAAACTTTTTGTTTTCCTCATGAACTTCATAATTATAATCATGATTGTTCCAAAATTCTTGATAAAACATCTGTAAAATTGTGTGATGCCATTCAACATTTGAATCTGTTGTGAATTATGTACTACATGCATGTTCACTATATCCTTTAAATTTTTTTCAAGGATCAAGTAGCTTACCTTCCTTCAAAACAATAAATCCAAGAATGACTCTTGGAATATACCATAAAGTGCATTTATTTAGGTTTAGACCAATAATGTATTTTTTGCATTTTTGAAAGCATAATCTAAACTTCTACAAATAAGTCTCCATGTCACTGTAGACTATAAAATCATCCAAGAATGTCTTCATATGTAAGTGTCCAAATATTTTCTGAATGTTTTTGTCATAACTCTTTAAAATGTCGAAGGTCCATTTTTTATTCCAAAAGGCACCACCCTCCAGATAAATGCTTCCCAATCTATGAAAAATGATGTCTTGTATATGTCCTTTGGAGCTATGCAAATATGATGATACCCAGGATATCCATCCAAAAATGAATATGTTTCACACCTTGCCACTATGTTTAGTACTTCATCTATAAATGGTAATGGGAAAGGATCCTTCTTTGTTGTTGCATTCAACTTCCTAAAATCCACATAGATTTTAAACTTCCCATTTTTCTTTAGTACTACCACAATTGGTGATAGCCATGTAGCCTCTTTTAGAGGTTGTATGAAACTTGCTACTAACAATTGATCAATATCATGTTTCATTGTTGCTACATAATTTGGATTTAACCTATACTTGACATGATGTGTCGATGGTATGGTTGTATCCAATTCAAATTTGTGTTGAACCAATTCTATTGAAAGACATCCTTGTACTCCTTAACCAATTCTTCCAACTCCTGCATTCTCTTTAGTTATAAGTTTGAATTCACCTTCACCATATGTGGTTCTATTTGAATCCCCAAATTGAGATTCATTAAGTGTTGTTTTTCTATTAGTCTCTAGCCTGTTATTTGCAACTCTTGAGCCTTGACCTTGGCTGGAGTTTCATCTATTTGAACATTCCTTAGTTGGTGTTTGTAGTATGTTTTTAAATACACTTTATCTTCTAAAACAACTCTTGGTTCATATCTGTTTGTAGTCTCTCCTTCTATTGAAATAAAATTTGTATTATTCATGTCTACAAAATGATTCTAAACTTCAATATCTTTGTGGATAGACTTTGTGGTGTCTATAGACTAAAATGTATTTGGTAGATTAATGGTGCCTATGGGGAAAAAAGTTGGTTTTGTAACAAATATGATATTTTCCTCCTCATCAGTGATACCATTCTAGTATTCGTAACATAACAACATTTTAGGTTGTTTCACATCTATTCCCAAGTGTTTAATCACCACTATAGTTCTAATTGTTCCATTCCCTTGAATAATCATTGTTTTGTTCCCCCAATCATGGGCTACTTTGGCATCTTTCAACCATGGTTTCCTTAGCAATGCAATCATTGTATGAGCATGTGAGCATGAATGATGAGCTTGTGAGTAGTGAACAATAAACACATGAGCATAACTTTTGTGAACAATTGAAAATCTTTAAAGAATATTCTTGCCAAGTAGGCCAAATATTCTCCATGTAAACAAAAATATTCTATCGACATGGATAGAATATTTTATTAATGTGGTAAGAATATTTTTGAGTGATAAAATATTCATCCAAATATACAAAACTAAATTATTAATGAACATTTAACTTAGTTTGGTAGCTAATTTCTATCTAACAATGAAACATCATTTATGCGAAGCAAAATAATGAATGAATATTATTGAAACATTTATAAAACCTTATATAACATCGTTTGCAAGTTTTAGTCTAAGAGCCAAACACAAGCATCATCACGAGTGCTAAAATTGACAATGTTCATTGTATTTATTTTTTATAACATTTTTGAAGTGTACTCCTACCTAAACGATAGTTACATTGTAAGACAACAAGCAACAAACTTCATCACAACTCAAAGTTGGAAAATGGATGAAACTTTTGAATTACCCACCTAACATGACATGTTGTAAAACATAGTACATGTGTTTACAAGGCATCCATTTCACTCACCAACCTAATGAAATGGGCATCATTGCTACAAAATCCAAAAAAACGCAAGATGGGAAATTCTTAATTGTAACTTCATATTGCTTCTTGTTTGAATTTTGGCCAAATAAAATCTCATAAATTCATTTGTATTTAGGGTGGGAACCTCCAATGGTGGGTTTACAATCACTTCTAGAAGTTGACCAGCCTCCCACCAATTATAGTGTAGATTTGATATCTTGAATGGCACTATATGACGAACAACCTTACCATTACATGATGTTGGCCATGACATTTCATCCATTGACCTATTTATAGGAATGGAGCTTTCTTTTTCAAATAAACTTTGAGGAAAGATCGGTTGTCATTTATTCAAAACAAATCATGCTTCCTCAAGAGGTTTGATTTCATCGCGGATGAACCAAATTTGATGTGTCCAATGCATATTTGTGCTTCATACCACTAACGCAACGATTCAATCATCTGCATATAATTAAAACTTGTGTAGTTTTAAAGGTGCAATAGGGAACTAAGCCCATAACCTTGAATAAGTTGGGGCAGGGACACCAATAGAAGTTGGCTTGGCAATTATCCTTATAACACAATAATGATTGGTGGATTTTTTTAATGCAAAAAAATAAACATGCAACATATAGGGGCATATTTCTATATGCCAAACTCCATCTCCACATGGAGTTTCAAGGACCTCAACATCTCCTTGAATTTGATCCACCCCATGTGGTTCAATTTCCACACTTAATCTAGCAATTGTATGGTTTACATGAGGATGAGAAAAATTCACATGGTTGTGCCTATGAGAATCCCCTTTTGATTTAGGGGCTAGGTTTGCCTTCCATTTATAGGAGCCAAAGATCTCCTCAACTCCCATATGTGTGATTCTAATCATGCAATGCAATCCCAGGGAACATTTCAGCCCATTTACAATCTTGTTGGTGATGCTCTTACTCACTATTGGTATGGGGTGCAATGAATTTTTTTTGAATATGTGAGAAAAATAAGTAAAAAGACATTGTTGCTAGTGCCCTTTTACGAACTCGTGATATTCCAAATACAAATATCCTATTACATCTAGACAAAGAGGACATTGCATTTGTGGCATCCACCAATCACTTGGAAAATTTATGGATTATACACATTTCAACTTCAAAATGGCCATAATGCAATTGCCCCCTTGTAGCACAATGCATTGTTTGTAAGCATGCCATGAAAGTTTTCAAGATGCTTCATCTAAACATTTGTAACGGTTCAATTGTTAGAGAGATTGGTACCTTGCATAAGGTTGCATGAGGTGGTGCAATTTTTGCACACAACAGTCATGAATGTAGTCTTGGAAATGATGATACCACAAATGAACAATTTGGACAAAAAACAATCTTGAAGATCACAAAACATCCTAAATCCAACATGGATGGAGACATAATCAATGTCAACAATAAGGTCTTCTTGGACCTTAGAGCCACAAATTTGGAATTTCCACCCTTGAAATTGCATTTACTCTCAGCATTGAAAATTATGAGAAACAAACATAAAAACATGTTAGTGCGGGGTGTTGCTAGATTGGCACACCCAAATACCATAACTTTTATTTCATATGTAATAAGTGATAATGACTTGAAAATTAATAAAGGATTTCTTGAATCCGTTGCCAAAAAATACAACCATTTGAAGGATAGAACAACAAGGTGTAAGCACACCTAAAAATTGGTTCCCCGTGTTGGGGTAAAATTGAAGTTTCTTTTGTGATATGTTGGGATTTGTTGTTGTACTAAATCACGTCTATTGGAATTTGAAAACAGACATCACCTTATTTGCATTTTTTGATGATTTAATCTAACATCTCATATATGGGTTTGAACATTTTGTGGGATTTCCAAGTACATTCATAATTTTACATTTTGAAATTATTACAATGCTTTCAAATATTGGTTTTGGGCATCATCTATGTTACATTGTACAAGGAATTACATGACCATGTGATAGGCATTGGTGTCACAAAAAATGTTATAACACATTATAATAACAAACAATGTTTTCAAGCTTCTGCTTAGGCATCACCCAATTTAATAAGTGTAACTTGGGGGCTTAACATGTGTTTAGGCATCTCCCAATCCAATAAGTGCAACTTTGGGGCTTAAGTGTATGATTAATTTGGAAATATGATTATCTAAATTAAAAATGTTAAATTGTACAATCCATCACTATGAGAAAAAAGGTGTTTTGCAACTACCTTACAATTTAGTTTTTGAGTTGCAATGACCATTTGCAACTCATCATATTCTATGTTATGAGTGTTATTGGACAAGTTGCATGAATTGTAATAGTTGTACTTCATCATATATATAGTGTAACTTGTTGCAATTCAATTATAATTCAATTGCAACTTTATTGAAACAACACATTTCAACTATTATGCAACTTCACTACATTTATAGCCATAACATCATGCCAATGTTACTAATTTTTTCTATCCATTAAAATTTGACATGTGACACAACAATGTTTTTTGCCACATGGGTGAAAACAAAGAAATCAAGGGTGCCAAGGTAAAACTCCTTTTCTAAATACTATACATGACACATGCCATTTTTGTGTTAGTTTATAACTTAACATTTTGTATTTTGGATACCTAATTTAACATTGCATGTTATATATATAGATGTTTTGATTACAAATTGATTTTATATCATATATATTATGTATTTATGCCCTTTATCACATAAATATGAACAACTTTTGTTAAGACACATTTTCAAAATCCATAATTTTCAGGGTCAAAAACACATTTGAACCAAATGTGCTCAAATGGTTATAAAAACAATTTTCATCAATTCAAGTCCTTTTGTCCTTCTAATCATCAAGGTTAAAATCCCCTCCAATTTTATAAAGGAATAATGCACATTTGGTAGAAAAAAAAGATGTTTGAAAAAAATAAAAATTGCCCACTTTCAAGGTTTGGGAGCTTTGAACATGTAAAAACATTTTCTATTTGTGTCAAGTTTTGAGCATATAAACTTTGCAATTAATGAAAAATATTCCAAAAAAAATTGTGACATTGATCCAAACTATTATGTTTCCTTCGTGATTTTTAAAACATACAAAAAACTTAGTTTTAAGTCTAGTGTCCACTCATTTGGGTGGCTCTTTTGACTATGTTTTTACCCACATGGCATTTTATTTGAATTTTGATTTTTTCTTTTTTTAATAGCTAAGTAGGTTAGTACATAGCCATAGGTAGATAGGTTGGTAGGTCTTAGGACCTACATGCCTACACTACATACTTACTTACCTACCTACCTACATAAGTAGGTAAATAAATAGGAGCTACTTATTTACACATGTAAGCAAGTAGGTAAGAAAATACAAGACTAAATGAATTAAAACATAGTCATGTAAATATTTTTATTTTATTACATGTTTTGCCTTTTAAAGTTAAGTTTTTAAAAGTTCATCTTAACATGGCACGTGTATTTAATGTGAAAACATATGAGAAGATACCTTCTTTATATAATTTGTGACATGAGATTCAAAGACAAAACATATGGGTTAAATCTTAAATATTTTTAGTTACAAATTGAATTGTAATTATAGAAAGATTTTATCACATGCTTTGTGTTTGTTTTACATTATGTAAGTCATATAATTAAATTAGTAATTATATGATATTTATATAGGTGAATTAATCATATAATAATTAATCATCGGATATATTGATTTTAATTAATTAATTAATTAAAGATAATTAGTAATCAAAATAATTTATCTGATATTTTATATGGAAATTAAAATTTTTAATTAAATATTCAATAATTAATTATTTGGATCAATTATGCGAATTATTTAACTAGTGAATTAGTTAATAAATCTATTTGAATTTATCTGTTTAATTCATCTATTTTTTAGTTTATTACTTCAAATAATGAATTATTTTATTTTAGATAATTTATTTTTAAATAAGTAATTATCTAAATTCATGTAATTAGTCATTTATTAGCTAAACTTTTGAAAAAGATTAGTTATTTGAATTAACGAAAAAATTAATTATTTGAATAAAACTGATTTATAGTTCATATTAATAATTAATTATTCAATTTCAGCAATCAGTTCAATAATTATTATATAAAATACATAATAATAATATTTAATAACAAATAAATTATTGAAAAAAAATTACTAAATATGAAAAATTAAATATGGATTTGGGTAGAAAACATCAAGGTATAAATAGGCATATCCATATGTCCACCCACATTGAATTTTTAATCTAGTATACACATTTAAAATTTTTCACATTTAAATTAATTATATGCAATTAGAAAATTACTGTGTTAGTGAATTTAGATAATTAATCATTTGGTAATTATTGATGAGATGATATGTATTTTAATTCATTATTAAGTATCCCCATTGAAATAAATATTTATTTGATTATTATTTGATGAGTAATTATTATTCCTATAGATGCATATTATTCAATTTAATAAACAATATTGATTAATCTGATCATTCAAAAATAATTATATTCAATTATACTTATTTATTTGGATTGTTAATAAATTATTTAGTATAATTAATAAGTTCATAATAATTATGTGTACCTAGCGCAATTAATATTTAATAGGTCATAGTTAAAAAATGATGTAGTAGTGGCTTTACTAGTTGCATAAATGGGAATCATAATTGAAAATTAGTTGCAAATGTATTTCATAGTGGGCGTTGGAAATGAGGACACATGGCATGATCACATGTATGTACATTGTACAGTATTTGAATCATGAAGCAATTCCCAATGTTGTTTCTTATGTGTATGGCATTTTATCAAATTTGATCAAGTATATTTACCAATACTAAAAATTATTGATATGTAATTTCTCACCAAATTCATAAAGTTGTAGAACATATTCATCTTTTTTCTTCTTGAAGGTCGATGAAGGACTTGCTTTCTTTGCTTCATACTCTTTCTTCAAGGTTAGGTATTGTAGGTGGTCCTTCAAACCTTTGATCTCTCAAAATCTTTTCATTGTTTTTTTTCTCAACCCCATTGGATGTCCATGTAGCCAAACAACTCTCCACTATACCCTATATTTGACCACTTCTATCAATACCTCCACTTTCCAAAAACAAGATCCATAAGTCACATGGAAAAACCAAATGCAACATGAAATTGTCATTAAAATGGTTGTTAGAATTGAAAAAACATGAAGGGAGGTGGATGTAGACTTACAATAAGATATAATTGCAATTGCCCAAATGCAACAACAAGATTGTTGTGTAGAGTATTTATTATTTCCATGTTCATAAGGATTGCCACATGCATTCTTTGGGATCTTGTAGAAGAGTCTTCTCCATAATTGTTTTTGTATTCAACAAGGCAAACAACACATTCATTAACACTTCTTTTAGACGAGGAGGCAGTTCACAATGTGCATTCACTCGATGCATGTCTTTTTTAGCAAATCTAGGCCGTGGAGGTGGCATAACCCCCATTTCCCTAAATCTTGGATTTGGTGTAGTTTGTTTAGGAGAAAGATTAACTTCATTTAAAACAAGGCATTTGTTTCAACTAGGTACATGGTCTTGCCAAACTTCAAACCTAACCTAATAATTTCCTTTGTTTCATTATTGTTCCAAGTCAGGTACATTTTTAGGAGGTCTTTCCCTTGGTAAGTAGGGCACTAATTCATCATTTTGGATAAAAAATAATGATCATATTTGTCATGTAAACCTTGTAGAACTTACATTGGAAGGAAAGACGATTATTGATAGGTTTGTTAGGTTGCTTATAATCAAAATGTGCTTCCATTACAAGTTCTTCATACTCATCCTCAAGATACAAGGCCATACATATTCTCTTACTTTGTTGCATGTTAGCTGCATTTATAGATTTTGGTCTTGTGGGATGGACCTCCAAAACATCATGAACACGTCATAATTGAAAACACAATAATAAAACCCAAATTCAATTTGCAATGTTGTGATATTAAACACATTGTAACAATTTTTTTTTGTTGCAAACTTCCTATTAGTAAATTCATCAACCATAAACACATGGCAAAACAATTGTTGTAACCGTGATTTTGCAAGTGTTTTGCAAATATAAAATAACTAGAAACAATGACAGGAGGGGTAAGATATTAGAAAATAATTTAAAAACTGCCATTGAACTATTTGCAATACAAAACCTTTTGGAAATCTATTCATTGTGAATTGGAGAACAAGTACAATGTACACGACCTACACCAAATTTTTGTACAGTTGATTTACAATTTTGTGATATTTGACACATTACAACATAATTGTTTTCTATGGCAAGCTATTCAAGAATAAATTTGCTTCCATTAGTTGATTTTGTTTGATGTGCTTTGTTTGTTTGAAGGGCCTAAAACATGGAAAAAGAAGTTGACAAAACATTAGAGAAAAATGGAAAGAAGGAATATTGTACCATATTAAAGTTGTTTGGTTTGGGTCATTTGATGTCAATTATTTTATTTTTTAGGGTTTGATTGTGGAATCAAGAAATTGCAAGATTATATGGGAAAAAAACAATAAAAAATATGCCCACACAAATAAGTAAACAACAATTGATTAATAGAAAAAGAATGGTGGAAAAGTAGGGAGGAAAAAAAATCAAATGAGGAACATACCCATCCTATAGGTGCATTAGAGATAATGTTGATATATTTTTGTCACCCAAGCAGCTGGATCATATAAGGATCCTCATGTGCATGTATGGGTAGCACCCCTTGAAACAAGTGGCCTTGGTTGATGACTCATATCAATGGCATCGTGTGTGTTCCATGTTTGTCTATGATTCCTTGTCCTCCTTTGCACTATCAAATTCTCCTACATTGTCAATGTCTTCCACATTGATAGTAATAAGACAACTTCAATTAATAGTGATGTCGTTAGGTACAAGGGGGGAGACGCATTTAATCAAATTAACATTGAGCTCACATGAAAGCTTTCCTTGCAATGATTCTATTGTTGCAATCATTCAAAATTTTAAACGTAACAAGAAAATAATGGATTTTTTTAAAAAAAATGTCAATTGCACAAGTTAATGCAACCTCACAAGTTTCATACACAAAAAACCTAATCCCTAAATACTTGCACAATTGTTATGTCAAGTGCATTATGAGTTGGCCCAAATAAAAGTGACACAAGAAATGTTTGTAGCTTTATTGTGTTTTTTGTTACACTTGTAATCTTGATCTTTGTGAGTCGAAAACTAAAAATGTTGAACGCTTTATTTTTAGTTGAATTTCAAATCTATGCATATGTAAAAATTTGCGTAGAACATGGGAGTGTTATGTATACCACATTGTGATTACAATTGACGATGAAAATTGGGGAGGATGTTCAATGACATTTATAGACTACATAAGGTAACACCCCCCCCCCCCCCCCCCCCCCAACCCCCACCCCCCCTCCCCCCCACCTTCACCCAACCCACCTCCTCTCCTCATCTC
>Ga0116226_10000677_pt1 | contig 29043 bp, 27 predicted proteins | sample S1TSphfallax_FD_89692 | JGI IMG/M metagenome (GOLD analysis project Ga0116226, IMG submission 89692) | Host-associated microbial communities from peat moss isolated from Minnesota, USA - S1T2_Fa - Sphagnum fallax MG | ecosystem: Host-associated > Plants > Peat moss > Unclassified | place: USA...
AATCGCAGCAAGCCATCGCCACCCAAGTGCGGCCCGACGCGCAGGGCCTCTACGATCCGGTCAATGAGCACGATGCGTGCGGTGTGGGTTTCGTCGCCCATATCAAGGGCCGGAAGAGTCATGACATCGTGACCCAGGGTCTGAAAATCCTGGAAAACCTCGACCACCGGGGCGCGGTCGGCGCCGATCCGCTGATGGGCGACGGTGCCGGTATCCTGATCCAGATTCCGGACGCGTTTTACCGCGAAGAAATGGCCAAGCAGGGGGTGACGCTGCCGCCGGCCGGAGAATATGGGGTTGGCATGATCTTCCTGCCCAAGGAGCATGCGTCCCGTCTCGCCTGCGAGCAGGAGCTCGAACGTACTGTGAAGGCCGAGGGGCAAGTGCTGCTCGGCTGGCGCGATGTGCCGGTCGACGCCACCATGCCGATTTCGCCGACGGTAAAGGCCAGCGAGCCGGTGATCCGACAAATCTTTATCGGCCGCGGCAAGGACATCATCGTCACCGACGCGCTGGAGCGCAAACTGTATGTGATCCGCAAAACCGCGAGTCACCGTATCCAGGCGCTCAAGCTCAAGCACGGCAAAGAATATTTCGTGCCCTCGATGTCGGCGCGCACGGTCGTCTATAAGGGCCTGCTGCTGGCAGGCCAGGTTGGCGTGTATTACCTCGACTTGCAGGACGACCGCGTGGTGTCGGCCCTGGCGCTCGTGCACCAGCGCTTCTCGACTAATACCTTCCCGGCTTGGGAATTGGCTCACCCGTACCGGATGATCGCGCACAACGGTGAAATCAACACCGTCAAGGGCAACGTCAACTGGCTGTCGGCCCGTACCGGCGCCATTTCCAGCGCCGTGCTGGGCGACGATCTGCATAAGCTCTGGCCGTTGATCTATCCGGGACAGTCCGACACCGCTTCGTTCGACAACTGTCTCGAATTGCTGCTGATGGCCGGCTATCCGTTGGTTCACGCGATGATGATGATGATTCCGGAAGCGTGGGAACAACACACGCTGATGGACGACAACCGCCGCGCGTTCTACGAATATCACGCCGCCATGATGGAGCCGTGGGACGGTCCCGCCGCCATCGCCTTCACCGATGGTCGCCAGATCGGCGCAACCCTGGATCGTAACGGACTGCGCCCCGCGCGCTACTGTGTAACCGACGACGATCTGGTGATCATGGCCTCGGAAGCCGGCGTGTTGCCGATTCCCGAATCGAAGATCGTCAAGAAATGGCGCCTGCAGCCCGGCAAGATGTTCCTGATCGACATGGAGCAGGGTCGTATCATTGACGACAAGGAACTGAAGGACAACCTCGCCAACGCCAAGCCCTACAAGAGCTGGATCGACGCGGTCCGAGTCAAGCTCGACCAGATCGACGCGCATGGCCAGGGCCAGATCGGTGAACCGTCGGCCGAGTCTCTGCTCGATCGGCAGCAGGCGTTTGGCTATAGCCAGGAAGACCTCAAATTCCTGTTGGCGCCGATGGCGACGGGCGGCGAAGAAGCGGTCGGATCGATGGGTAACGACGCGCCGCTGGCCGTGATGTCGTCGCGCAACAAGACGCTCTATCACTACTTCCGCCAATTGTTTGCCCAGGTCACCAACCCGCCGATCGATTCGATCCGCGAAAACATGGTGATGTCCACGGTGTCGTTTATCGGGCCCAAGCCTAACCTGCTGGATACCAACAATATCAACCCGCCGATGCGGCTGGAAGTGTCGCAGCCTGTGCTGGATACCGACGATATCGCAAAAATCCGCGTGATCGATCAGTACACCGGTGGCAAATTCCGCGCCTATCAATTGGATATCTGCTATCCGGTGGCATGGGGCAAGGAGGGTATTGAAGCCCGCCTCGCCTCCCTGTGCGCGGAAGCGGTCGACGCGGTCAAGTTTGGCTACAACATCCTGATCGTGACCGATCGCAAGACCGATCGCGACAATGTCGCCATTCCAGCGTTGCTGGCGACGGCGGCGGTGCACACGCATCTGGTGCAGCAAGGCTTGCGCACCAGCACCGGTTTGGTGGTCGAAACCGGCTCGGCGCGCGAAGTGCATCATTTCGCTCTGTTGGCGGGTTATGGCGCGGAAGCGGTGCATCCCTACCTGGCGCTGGAAACCCTGGCGCATATGGCGCATGGGCTGAGCGGCGATCTGTCGGCCGAAAAAGCCCAGAAGAATTTCATCAAGGCGATCGGCAAGGGGCTGCAGAAGGTCATGTCCAAGATGGGCATTTCGACCTATATGTCCTATACCGGCGCGCAGATCTTCGAAGCCATCGGTCTGTCGCCCGAACTGGTGCAGAAATATTTTGCCGGCACCTCGACCAAAGTTGGCGGCATCGGCTTGTTTGAAGTCGCCGAAGAGGCGATCCGTCTGCATCGCGATGCGTTCGGCGACAACCCCATCCTGCAGAACATGCTGGATACCGGTGGTGAGTACGCCTATCGCGTGCGCGGCGAAGAACATATGTGGACGCCCGATGCGATCGCCAAGCTGCAACATTCGGCCCGCAGCAATTCGTATCAGACCTATAAAGAGTACGCGAATCTGATCAACGACCAGAGCCGGCGTCACATGACGCTGCGCGGCCTGTTCGAATTCCGTGTCGATCCAGCGCGTGCGATTCCGCTCGACGAGGTCGAGCCGGCCCGCGAGATCGTCAAACGTTTCGCCACGGGCGCCATGTCGCTCGGCTCGATCAGCTCAGAAGCCCATACCACGCTCGCCATCGCGATGAACCGCATCGGCGGCAAGTCCAACACCGGCGAAGGCGGGGAAGATCCGCGCCGCTATCGTAACGAGCTGCGCGGCATTCCCATCACCGCCGGCCAGACCGTGGCCGAAATCATCGGCAGTGACGTGGTGGTGCGCGACACCGTGCTGCAGGAAGGCGATTCGCTGCGCTCGCGCATCAAGCAGGTGGCCTCGGGACGCTTCGGTGTGACGGCGGAATATCTGGTTTCGGCCGATCAGATTCAGATCAAGATGGCGCAGGGCGCGAAGCCCGGCGAAGGCGGACAGCTGCCGGGTCACAAGGTCAGCGAGTACATCGGTAAGCTGCGCTTCTCGGTGCCGGGCGTGGGTCTGATTTCGCCGCCGCCGCACCACGACATCTATTCGATCGAAGATCTGGCACAGCTGATCCACGATCTGAAGTGCGTCAATCCGACTGCCGGCATTTCGGTCAAGCTGGTCGCCGAAAGCGGCGTGGGTACGGTGGCTGCGGGTGTGGCCAAAGCCAAGGCCGATCACGTGGTGATCGCCGGTCACGATGGCGGCACCGGGGCGGCAGCCCTGTCGTCGATCAAGTACACGGGCGCGCCATGGGAACTCGGTTTGGCCGAAACCCAGCAGACGCTGGTGTTGAACCGCCTGCGCGGTCGGATCCGGGTGCAAGCCGATGGTCAGATGAAAACCGGCCGCGACGTCGCCATCGCCGCGCTGCTGGGGGCCGACGAATTCGGTTTCGCGACCGCGCCGCTGGTGGTGGAAGGCTGCATCATGATGCGCAAATGCCACCTGAACACCTGCCCGGTGGGCGTGGCCACCCAGGATCCGGCGCTGCGTGCCAAGTTCCAGGGCCAGCCCGAGCACGTGGTCAATTTCTTCTTCTTTATCGCCGAGGAAGTGCGCGAAATCATGGCCCAGCTTGGCCTGCGCAAGTTCGACGAGCTGATTGGCCGTGCCGACCTGCTCGACACCAAGCGTGGCATCGAGCATTGGAAGGCGCGCGGTCTGGATTTCAGCAACATCTTCCACCTGCCCGAAGCGCCGCTGTCGGTGGCGCGTCAGCACGTCGAGTCGCAGGAGCATGGGCTGGAGAATGATCTCGACCATATCCTGATCCAGAAAGCGAAGGCGGCGATCGACAACGGCGAGCACGTGTCGTTTATCCAGCCGGTGCGCAACGTCAACCGCACGGTTGGCGCCATGCTCTCGGGCGTGATCGCCAAAAAATATGGCCATGACGGCCTGCCGGACGACTCGATTCATATTCAGTTGAAGGGTACGGCGGGACAAAGCTTCGGCGCCTTCCTCGCGCATGGCGTCACGCTGGATCTGGTCGGAGACGGCAACGACTATGTCGGCAAGGGATTATCAGGCGGCCGCATCATCATTCGTCCGACCACCGATTTCCGCGGTAAGTCCGAGGAAAACATCATTTGCGGTAACACCGTGATGTACGGAGCGATCGAAGGTGAAGCCTATTTCCGTGGCGTCGCGGGCGAGCGTTTCTGCGTGCGCAATTCCGGTGCTACGGCGGTGGTCGAAGGCACGGGTGACCACGGTTGCGAATATATGACGGGCGGTACGGTCGTGGTGCTGGGCGAGACGGGACGCAATTTCGCAGCCGGTATGTCGGGTGGCGTTGCCTACGTCTACGATCCGGACGGTCAGTTCGCCGGCAAGTGCAACAAGGCCATGGTCACGCTTGATCCCATCCTGCCGCATGCAGAGCAGGAGCGCACGGTGGATCCGGCCCTGTGGCATGGTGGGGCGACCGATGAAAGCCTGTTGCGCGGCCTGATCGAGCGTCACTTCCAGTTCACCGGCTCGATGCGCGCGAAGACGCTGCTGGAGAACTGGGACAGCTCGCGTCGTCAGTTCGTCAAGGTGTTCCCGACCGACTATAAGCGCGCGCTCGCCGAACATGGCGTCAAGCGCAGTAACGATAAGGCGGCGTTGGCAGCTTGAGGCGCGGTCGCGCAACCGCGCATCAAGCATGGAGAAAGTGGGCGCGGCGCATGGGCTGGGGATCCAATCGGATCCGAGCCCGCGTGTCGCCGACGCCCCTCGAGTAACGAGATTGAAGAGCGACTGTAAAAGTGCCCCCCAACCCTGCCGCTTGCGCATCAGGCCCCCCGAAGGGGGCAAGAAAACTTGGGGCGGTCCGGCATTTTCTTGAAAGGTGACCACCAGCATGGGCAAAGTAACCGGATTTATGGAATTCGACCGTCTCTCGGAGACGTACGAGGCGCCGCAAGCGCGCGTTAAGCACTACAAGGAATTCGTTTTCGCGCTGTCCGACGCAGACGCGAAAGTGCAGGGCGCGCGTTGCATGGATTGCGGGATCCCGTTCTGCAACAACGGCTGTCCGGTCAATAACGTGATCCCGGATTTCAACGATCTGGTCTATCAGCAGGATTGGCGTGCAGCGATCGACGTGCTGCACTCGACCAACAATTTTCCGGAATTTACCGGCCGTATCTGTCCGGCGCCGTGCGAAGCCGCCTGTACGCTTGGCATCAATAACGATCCGGTCGGCATCAAGTCGATCGAGCACGCGATTATCGACAAAGCCTGGAGCCAGGGCTGGGTCGTGCCGCAGCCGCCCAAGCGCAAGACCGGCAAGACCGTCGCCGTGGTCGGATCCGGCCCGGCCGGGCTGGCAGTCGCGCAGCAACTGGCGCGCGCCGGCCACGAGGTGACGGTGTTCGAGAAGAATGACCGGATTGGCGGCCTGCTACGCTACGGTATTCCCGACTTCAAGCTGGAAAAATGGCTGATCGATCGACGCATGCGCCAGATGGAAGCCGAAGGTGTGAGCTTCCGCACCGGGGTTTATATCGGTACCGAAGCGCCGCCTGCCACGGTGCAGAATTTCGCCAAGGAAATGATTGCGCCGGCCAAGCTGCGTGAAGATTTCGACGCCGTAGTCATTGCCGGTGGTGCCGAGGTCCCGCGCGACCTGCCGGTGCCGGGGCGTGATCTGGCCGGGGTGCATTACGCGATGGAATTCCTGCCGCTGCAAAACAAGATCAACGCGGGCGACAAACTGACCGAGCAGATCAAGGCAACGGGCAAGCATGTGGTGGTGATCGGCGGTGGCGATACCGGCTCCGATTGCGTGGGTACTTCGAATCGCCATGGCGCTTTGAGCGTGGCCCAGTTCGAGTTGCTGCCGCAACCACCGGAAGCGGAGAACAAGCCGTTGGTGTGGCCATATTGGCCGGTCAAGCTGCGCACCTCTTCGTCGCACGAAGAAGGCTGCGAGCGCGATTGGGCCGTAGCGACCAAGCGCTTCGAAGGCAGCAAAGGCAAGGTCGAAAAACTGATCGCGGTACGGGTCGAATGGAAGGACGGCAAGATGCAGGAAGTGCCCAATTCCGAATTCGAAATGAAGGCCGACCTGGTGTTGCTGGCGATGGGCTTCGTCACGCCGGTGGCCAGCGTGCTGGATGCCTTCCAGGTCGACAAGGACGCCCGCGGCAATGCGCGGGCGACGACCGAAGGCGAGCGCGCCTACTTCACCAATGTCGAGGGCGTGTTTGCCGCAGGCGACATGCGGCGTGGTCAATCGCTGGTGGTGTGGGCAATACGCGAAGGTCGGCAATGCGCCCGCGCGGTCGATCAGTTCCTGATGGGCAGCTCGGAGCTGCCGCGCTGAAATCCGCACCCAGCCCCATGACCCCAGCGTTACCGGATGAAGTCTTAATCCGCGCGCTGGGGCCGGACGACGTGGCCGACTATGCCGATCTGCGCTTGATCGCGGTCGACGACAGCCCAGGCGCAATCTGGTCCACCCTCGAAGAAGAGTCGGGGCGCAGTACGGCTGAGATCGCCGCGCGTCTGAAGCCGACGCCCTATCAGATCGTATTCGGCGCTTTTTATCGGCAGCGCCTGATCGGCGTCGCGGGTCTGCGCCGCGATGCGCTGCGCAAGGTCCGTCACAAGGGCACCGTGTGGGGCGTGTTTGTCTTGCCCCAGTGGCGCAAGCAGGGGCTGGCGCGCGCTTTGCTGGAAACCGCCATCGCGCATGCGCGCGCGCTCGGCGATATGGTGCAGATCAATCTCTACGTCAACACCGAAAATCCCGCTGCCCGCGGGCTGTACACGAGCCTGGGATTTATCGTCTACGGTCGCGAACCACGCGCCATCGCCTTGGGTGACCGCTACTGCGACGAGGATCTGATGATCCTGTTCCTCGATCGGGGCGCCGTCCAGGTTTGACCCCAGGCACAAGCCCAGACATAAGCCCAGGCTACACTTTTAGTTCAAGCGGGCGGCGCGCCTGCGGACTTCATCGGTTTATCGATTCGTGGCGAGTTGTGGCGGCCTTGCGTTATCCGCGGATGGCGCCAGATCGATCCGATCGGCGTGAAATTCGCGCAAGGCAATCCGGTGTCCGACACTGATGATGGCGGCCTGCGGCAGGCGCGCGATCAGCATCCCGTAGAGGCGCCGCTCGCAAGCGGGGTCCAGCGCGCTGGTGGCTTCATCCAGAAACACATAATCGGGGCGCTGCAGCAAGACCCGCGCAAAGGCCAGCTTCTGCTGCTCGCCTTGCGACAAAGTGCGCTCCCAATGGGCGCTTTCATCCAATCGCGCCAGATACTGATCCAACTCCACATCGACCAAGGCTGCAGCAAGCGCGGCGTGATCGATCGACGCGCCATCCGACGGGTAGCACAGCGCTGCGCGCAGCGTACCGATCGGCAGGTAACTACGCTGGGGCAGGAACATGACACGGGCGTCGCCCGGTATCTCGATACGACCGCTGCCAAACTGCCAGAGCCCGGCCAGTGCGCGCAGCAAGGTGCTTTTGCCGACCCCGGTCGGGCCTTCGATCAGCCAGCGTGTGCCGGGCGCGATGTGCAGGGAACCGATGTCGGCCAGCGGTGTGCCGTCGGGTTGGGTCAATGACAGGTTGTGCACAGTCAATTGACCATGCGGTACCAACTCGCGCACGATGCTGCCGGCGGGATGCGCGCTGAGATCGGTCGGGTTGGCGGGCGGTGCATGCATGATGCCGTGGAATTCGCGCAAGCGGTTGACGGTGGCACGCCAGTCAGCCAGCGACACATAGTTGTTGACGAACCAGGACAACGAATCGGACACGCTGCCGAATGCATCGCTGATACGAAAAAGCACACCTATCGTATATGCCCCCGCGAAATAGCGCGGTGCGGCCACGGCGATGGGGAAGATAATGGCGAGCTGCCCGTAGACGCTCGATACCAGCGTCAAGCGCCGCGAGTACGTGATGATGCGTTGCCAATTCTCACGAATTTTGCCGAAGCGGCCGTCCAAGCGGCGCCGCTCGGCTGCTTCGCCAGTATAGAACCCGATTTGCTCCGCGTTCTCGCGCACGCGGATCAGCCCGAAGCGAAAATCGGCCTCTGTGCGTTGTTGCTGGTAGTTGATCGCGACTAGCGGGCGATTGGTCTTGTACATGACCCAAGACCCGATCAAAGCGTAGGCCGCCGCAGCCCACAACATATAACCGGGCACCACCAATTGATGGCCGCCAAGGCTCAGTGAGATGGCGCCGGCCAGGGTCCACAGCACGGTTGCAAAAGTGATCAGCGAGACGACGTTGGAGAGTAAATCGAGCGACAGACTGAGCGTATTGGTGGCCAGCGACTGCAAATCGTCGGCGATACGCTGGTCGGGGTTGTCGACCAATGCGTCGCGCTCAATTCGATAATAAGTGCCCTTGCCCAGCCATTGCCCAAGATAGCGGCCCGTGAGCCACTGTCGCCACCCGAATTCCAGTGTTTGTCTCACGGTCACACGGACGGTGGCGATGGCAATCATGCTGAACGCGATGGCCGAGAATTCGATCATCACGTCCTTGAACGCGTGCCAGTCCTTATTGGCCAGCACGTTGTAGAAACTGGTGTTCCAGACGTTCAGCCGATAGCTCAAATAGACTACCGCCATATTCATGACCACCATGGCCAGCAACAAGGCCCAAGCCTTCTTCCATTCCTCCGAGACCCAATACGGTTTGATCAACTGCCACGCGGAGATGTGATAGGGGCGATTCGAATCGGCAGCGTTTGGCATAAGCTCTGGCTCTGTCCTAAATCAGATGCGCACCCCAAGCCGGGGCGCCGCGGAATTATGGGAAATCCTGCGGTCGCTTCCTTAAAGCCATCTTAAAATTGTCAGTCGGCGGATCGCGCCGGATCTTACGGATTGCTACGCGATGTGGTCCCATTTAACCTTTGGGTCGCATCGCAGCGTGCCGTGTGCAAAATTGCCGGCACGCTCAAACACCGTTCCTTGAGCGCCTAATTTGCGGTCAGTCCGACATTTATGCTTTAATGCACGCTGATGGAACAGGGGTGCTTTGCGCACAAAAAGGCCGGGACATTCCCGCCGCGCGAGGCTGAGAGAGACCCTTTGCACCCGATCCAGGTAATACTGGCGCGGGAAGTTTCCGGGCCTTCGACCCATTCCCTCCGGGATCGCGTCGAAGGCAGTCGCCGGCTTCCGCAGTTGTTCCATCGCGCCGCATTCCGATGCGGTTTGGAGGGAACCGGCTGCGCGCCAGACGTCGATCGGATCGGCGCCGCCCTGCAGTCTCTTCCCACGGTTTATCTGTCCCCGGCGAAATCGGCTCCTTGCGAGCGGTGCTGCCTGGACTTTGGAGACGCGGCCGGACCCCGGCCGTACGCACATGGTGGCTGCAACAATTCCTGATTACGCGGTACTCGGCGGTGGGCTGCTCGGGCGCTTGTTGGCCTGGACCCTGGCCGGCGAGGGCGCGCGCGTCGCGCTATATGAACGCGGCGATGCCGCCGGTTCCAGCAGCGCAGCCTGGGTGGCGGCGGCCATGTTGGCGCCGCTGGCCGAGGCCGCAGTCGCTGAGCCATTGCTGGTCGAGCTCGGCGTCGCGTCGCTGGAGGCTTGGCCCGGTGTGCTCAGTGCCTTGCCGGAGCCGGTGTATTTTCAGCGCGCCGGCACGCTGGTGGTCTGGCATACGGCGGATCGCGCCGAGGCCGGATTGTTCGACAGCCGTCTGCGCGCCAATGCCCCGGCCCCGCTGCTGGAAGGCGGAATCCAGGCGTTGCGCGGCGCCGAGCTGGCGCAGGCCGAACCTGCTTTGGCAGGGCGTTTCACCCAGGGGCTGTTGTTGCCGCGCGAAGGCCAACTGGACAACCGACAGTTGCTGCACGCGCTGGCCGTGGGGCTTGAAGCTCGCGGCGTCGACCTGCATTGGCATTGCGAGATCGATGAGCAGGCATTGCCGGCCGCGCGTGTGCTGCTCGACTGCCGCGGTTTGGGCGCGCGCCCGATCTGGCCGACAGTGCGCGGCATCCGCGGCGAAGTGGCGCGTATCCATGCTCCGGGTATCGGCCTGGCTCGGCCGGTGCGCCTGCTGCATCCGCGCTACCCGTTGTATATTGCACCGAAGCAGAACGATCTCTATGTGATCGGTGCGACCGAGATCGAAGGCGAGGACGCGTCACCGATGAGCGTGCGCTCGGCCCTGGAGCTCCTGAGCGCTGCGTTTTCGGTGCATCCGGGTTTTGGCGATGCGCGCATTCTTGAGCTGAACACACAAAACCGGCCCACGCTGCCGGATCATAGGCCCGCGATCCGCTGGTGCGGCCGGCAAGCGGACCGGCCCGGCCAAGCAGATCCGGCATCCCAGTTGATCCGCATCAACGGCTTGTACCGCCACGGTTATATGATCGCGCCGGCGGTTGCCGCGCAGGCGGCACGGCTGGCGCAAGCGGTATTGAACGGCACAGTGGCCGATGCCGATGCTTTTGCCGCTTGGCGCGCCACCGCGCTGTGGCCCGCGCTATTGCAGGCAGCTTAATTTGAGATCCGCGCCGAGAGATATGATGGACATCGAAGTGAATCAGAGCACCCTGTCCCTGGCTGAAGCGGCGACGGTTGCCGATGCGCTTGCCGCTTATGGGGCGAAGCCGCCGTTCGCGGTCGCCGTCAACGGCAACTTTGTGGCCCGCACGCGTTATGCGCAGCATGTGCTGCGCGCCGGCGATCACGTCGACGTGGTGCAACCGGTGGCGGGCGGCTAGGCGCCGGCTCGTGCTATTGATGTGCCGCGCCCGTGTTAGAGGCTCGGTTTATTTTTCTGGAACATGCCGTGACCGCTCAATCTCCCGCCGCCGCTGCGGCTGCCTCATCCGACCACACCCTGACGCTGTACGGCGAGACTTTCCCGAGTCGCCTGCTGCTCGGGACCGCCCGCTTTCCGTCGCTGCTGTCCCTGACTGACGCGATTGCGGCTGCCCAGCCGGGCATGCTGACGGTCGCGCTGCGCCGACAGATGAGCGGTGTCGGCGATATCCATGCGGGTTTCTTCGATACGCTCAAGACCTGCGGCGTGGCGTTGTTGCCGAATACGGCTGGGTGTCATTCGGTGAACGAAGTCATCACGACCGCGATGATGGCGCGCGAAGTGTTCGAGACCGACTGGATCAAGCTCGAACTGATCGGTGACGATTACACCTTGCAGCCCGATCCCTTGGGGTTGGTCGAAGCCGCCGCGCAACTGATACGCGAGGGCTTCAAGGTGCTGCCGTACTGCACCGAAGATCTGGTCATCGGCCGCAAATTGCTCGACGTGGGGTGTCAGGCCTTGATGCCCTGGGGGGCGCCGATCGGTACCGGCAAGGGTTTGATCAACCCCTACGGACTGCGGGTGCTGCGTGAGCGCTTGCCTGAGGTGCCCTTGATTGTCGATGCCGGCTTGGGTTTGCCGTCGCACGCATGCCAGGTGATGGAGTGGGGCTACGATGGCGCGCTGGTCAACACGGCAATTGCGCAAGCGACCTTTCCGGCCCGCATGGCGGGCGCCTTTGCCGAGAGTTTGCGGGCCGGGCGTGCTGGCTGGCTGGCGGGCCCGATGCCGGAACGTGATCGCGCGCATGCAAGCACGCCGGTGGTCGGGACGCCGTTCTGGCATCACCCCGAGGCGCAGTGATGACGGTACTGCGGACGGACTCGCGCGTCGATTCGGCGGGAATCGCGGCGGGAACCGCGGCGGGAATGGCGGCGGTGGCGCTGGCATTGGGCGAGGCCACATCGCACCTGCCAGCACGCGCCGCGCAGATACGCCAGCAGCTGGGCGTATGGCCGACGCCAGAGCGGCGCTGGCGGATTGTGTTGGCGGGTAGTGGGGCGGATGGTACGGTGGAAGGCTTATCGGGGCTCAATGCAGCGCCCGCCGACTTCACCCATTTGATACTGTTCGACCGGCATGCACCGAGCGCAGCCGAGCGCGCGCGATGGATTGCCAGCGGGGCGGCGGTGCTGGAAGTGACGCCCGCGCCGGATGGCCTGGGGCAGCGCGCGGATCTGACCTGGCAGCGGCAACATTACGCGCTGGCGGGCCACCCGCAGACCGATTGGCTGGCTGCGCTGGCGGCATTCCTGGCCTGCGGTTGCGAACCCGAAGACGCCTTGTGTCTGGCCTGGGGCTGGACTCCGTCGAGCGAGGGCGACGCTTGGCCGACTGACCCGCAACGCATGCCACGCGTGCTCGGCGAACCAGAGCCGCAGGCCGATGAAATCGGCTTCGGACCCTGCCCGCCACTGGGTTTGTACCCCCTGGTGGGCGATGCCCAGTGGGTCGAACGGCTGCTGGATCTGGGCGTCAAGACCGTGCAACTGCGCATCAAGGCTGACCCCAGCGATGCGGCGCAGGGTGGCCGGATCGAGCACGAAATCGGCCGCGCGGTTGAACTGGGGCGAGCCTACCAGGCCCGGGTCTTTATCAACGACCACTGGCGGACAGCCCTGGCGGCGGGCGCTTATGGGGTCCATCTGGGGCAGGAAGATCTGCACACTGCCGATCTCGGCGCCCTGGCCCGGGCAGGTATACGCTTGGGGCTGTCTACCCACGGTATCTACGAGATGTTGCTGGCCTGGCGCTACCGTCCCAGTTACCTGGCTTTTGGTGCCGTGTTCCCGACTCAGACCAAACAATTGGTGTCCCAGCCTCAGGGACTGGCGCGCCTGAGCCGTTTTGTCGGGTTGTTCGGCGCCACGGTACCGACGGTCGCGATAGGCGGGATCGATCTGGCGCGCCTGCCCGAAGTCCTGGCGACTGGGGTCGGTAGTGCCGCGGTGGTGCGCGCCATCACCGATGCAGCGGAACCTGCAGCGGCCGTCCTTGCCTTACAACGCGTATTCGATGAGTGTGGCGCAGGGGCCTTGCCGGCGCCGTGAGCGGCGTTTTTCCTACGCCAATATTGTTACGACAGTGCGGCATCTTGTTACGGAATGACGGTGCCGTAATGCGCGCTTTGGTCTTAATGCAGACGTTGACCTACGTCTATCTCGATAAACACATATAATCGATCCCTCTTTCGTAACCCCAAGACCGACTGTGTCGATGGCTGAATCCGAAACTTTGCTGGAACTGAAGGACGTCGATTTCGGTTACGGCGACCGTCTGGTGTTGTCCCAGTTGAACATGCGCATTCCCCGCGGGCAGGTGGTCGCGGTGATGGGCGGCTCTGGCTGCGGCAAGACCACTGTGCTGCGGCTGATAGGCGGCTTGGCACGCGCGCGGCGCGGCCAGGTCCTGTTCGAGGGGCGCGATATCGGTGTGCTCGAGGGCGACGCGCTCTATGCCGTGCGCCGCAAGATGGGCATGCTGTTCCAGTTCGGCGCCTTGTTCACCGACATGTCGGTTTTCGACAACGTGGCGTTTCCTCTGCGCGAGCATACTGACCTGCCCGAGGCATTGCTGCGCGATCTGGTGTTGATGAAGCTGAATGCGGTGGGTCTGCGCGGCGCGCGCGACTTGTCGCCGGCGGAAATTTCCGGCGGCATGGCACGGCGGGTGGCCCTGGCCCGCGCGATTGCGCTCGATCCGCAACTGATGATGTACGACGAACCGTTTGCAGGCCTGGATCCGATCTCGATGGGCATTACCGCCAACCTGATCCGGACGCTAAACAGCGCACTGGGCGCCACCACCATCCTGGTGTCGCACGATGTCGCGGAAACCTTCGCGATCGCCGACTACGTGTATTTCATCGCGGGTGGCGGGATCTTGGCCCAAGGTACGCCGGCCGAACTGCGCGCGTCGCAGGATCCGAGCGTGCGGCAGTTTATCGATGCGCAGCCGGATGGGCCGTTTAAATTCCACTATCCAGGCGTCAGCCTGGAGGCCGATTTCGGCGCGTCGAAACCGGGAGGTCGCGCATGATTGCCGCACTCGGTCGCTGGGTGCTCAACGGGATTGGACGCACAGGCTATGCGACGCGCATGTTTGTGCGTCTGACCATGATGTTGTTCGCGACGCTGCGGCGTCCGCAACTTGTCATCAAACAGATTCTGTTTGTCGGTAATTATTCGCTGCTGATCATCGCGGTGTCGGGCCTTTTCGTCGGTTTCGTGCTCGGCTTGCAAGGCTATTACACGCTGAACCGCTATGGTTCGGAACAAGCCTTGGGCTTGCTGGTCGCACTCAGTCTGGTGCGCGAGCTGGGGCCGGTCGTGGCCGCGCTGCTGTACGCAGGGCGGGCGGGCACGTCGCTCACCGCCGAGATCGGTTTGATGAAGGCTGGCGAACAGCTGACCGCAATGGAAATGATGGCGGTCGATCCCGTGCGTTATGTGCTGGCGCCCAGATTCTGGGCCGGCGTGATCGCGATGCCGGTGCTGGCTGCCATTTTCAGCGCGGTTGGCATTCTCGGCGGTTATGTGGTCGGGGTGTTGCTGATCGGCGTCGATGCCGGCGCGTTCTGGTCGCAGATGCAAGGCGGCGTCGACGTCTGGCAGGACGTCGGCAACGGTGTGATCAAAAGCATCGTATTCGGTTTTGCCGTGACTTTTGTGGCGCTTTACCAGGGCTACGAAGCGAAGGCGACACCCGAAGGCGTCGCCGGGGCGACCACGCGGACCGTGGTGTTTGCCTCGCTGGCCGTGCTGGCTCTGGATTTCCTGCTGACCGCACTGATGTTCAATTGAGATTCCGCTGTGCCCGCAGGCTGGCCGTTTTGGGGCCCTTGCGTTCATGGATACGCGTAGAGAATGACGATGAAAAAGACTGCTCTCGATTTCTGGGTTGGCCTGTTTGTGCTGCTGGGCGCCGCCGCGTTGCTGTTCCTCGCGCTGAAAGCCGGCAATATGAGCTCGCTGTCGTTCCAGTCGACCTATACGGTCAAGCTGGATTTTGACAATGTCGGCAGTCTCAAGCCGCGCGCGCCGGTGAAAAGCGCCGGGGTGACGGTGGGCCGGGTGACGCAGATCAGTTTCAATCCGCAGAGTTATCAAGCTGTGGTGACGATCGCGATCGACAGCCAATACCCGTTCCCCAAGGACAGCTCTGCCCAAATTCTGACCGCAGGTCTGCTGGGCGAGCAATATATCGGCTTGTTGCCGGGTGCCGACACCGACATGCTGAAGAACGGGGATTCGATTACGATGACTCAATCGGCTGTGGTACTAGAGAATCTGATCGGGCAGTTCCTGTATAACAAAGCGGCCGACTCGGGTGCGTCGAAAGGCGCGGCTACGTCGACGCCGCCAGCGCCGGGAGCAAAATAAGAATGAGCATACGTAAAACACACATCGCGGCAGCTACGGCGGTCGCTGCCCTGGTTCTGACGGGCTGTGCGACCGTCACCACACCGACCCCCGGAGATCCGCTCGAAAGTATGAACCGCACCGTGTTCAACTTTAACGACGCGGTCGACCGTAACGTGTTGAAGCCGGTGGCCAAGGGCTATAGCTGGGCCATCCCACAGGCTGTGCGCGACCGCGTGACCAGCTTCTTCAGCAATATCGGCGACACCTACACGATGGCCAACGATCTGCTGCAGGGCAAGATCGCCGATGGCACCGAAGATCTGATGCGCGTCGTGATGAACACCTTCTTCGGTATCGGCGGTTTGTTCGACTTCGCGTCCCAGGCCGGTCTGCCCAAGCACAACCAGGATTTTGGCCTGACCCTGGCGCACTATGGCGTGCCGCCGGGTCCGTACCTGGTGTTCCCGCTGTTCGGGCCTAGCACGGTGCGCGACTCGACCGACCTCGCGGTCACCTACTTTGCCGATCCGATCACGTATATCAAGCCGAATTGGGCCAGCTACTCGGTGTTTACGGTGCGCCTCGTCAATACGCGCGCCAATCTGCTGGGTGCAGGGGATCTCCTGAACGGCGCCGCACTCGATAAATATTCGTTCGTGCGCAACGCCTATTTGCAGCAACGTCAGGCGCTGAGTGGCGGCGAAGCCGCCTTGCCGGTGTATGACGATCAAGCCGGCGCCAGCGCAGCGGCGCCCGCTTCGGCTGCATCTGCGGCTTCCGCATCTGCCGTGAGTGCGGCCGATGTGGCGGCAGCAGCCTCGGCCACCTCGGGGGCGACGGCACCGGTGCCGCTGTCCGGTCCGAACGCACTACCCAGCACGCCGGCAAGTGGCTCGGGTGCCATGAACAGCTCCGAAGTGCCGCCTTTGTGGCATTACTTCCCGGGTTTGCGTGTTAAATAGGCAAAATGCCTGGCCAAGACGGGGGCAATCGCATGAAACTTCGTGCCACCCCCCTGCTCTAAGCTCACGCCCGGATCAACTGGAACATAAAGAATGAAACGACTGATATTCGCGCTGCTTGCAGCCTGCACCTTTGTCGGCGGCGCCTATGCGCAAACGGCTGCCTCGACGCCCGACTTCTCGACGCCTGATGGCCTCGTCAAAAGCATCACCGCCGATGTGATGACCACCATCAAGGCCGATCCTTCGATTCAGAAGGGCGATATCAACAAGATCAGTGCCCTGGTCAACCAGAAAATTCTGCCGTACACCGACTTCGAGCGCACCACGCGGCTGGCGATGGGCCGCAGCTGGAATACGGCGACCCCTGAGCAACGTGCTCAGGTGGTCGAGCAGTTCAAGATGTTGTTGACTCGCACGTATTCGGGCGCACTGGCACAAGTGCGCGATCAGCGCATCGTCTACAAGCCGCTGCGCGCGGCAGCGGATGCGACCGACGTAGTGGTACAGTCGCAGGTGATAGGCCAGGGCCAACCGATCGAGCTCGACTATCGCATGACCAAAACCGCCAATGGCTGGCGCGTGTATGACCTCAACGTGCTGGGCGCGTGGCTGGTGCCGGCGTATCAGCAGCAGTTCGCCGAGCAGATCAACCAGCGCGGCGTCGACGGTCTGATCCAATTCCTGACTCAACGCAATCAGCAGCTGGCCAGTGGCAAATAAGGACTTGAGCATGAGTTTCGACACGGGCGCCACGCTGACCCACGCTACCGCGACGGCGGCCTTCGAGGCCGGGCTCGCGCGTATTGCGGCGGGCGCTGATCAAGTCGATTGCGCGCCCTTGCAGCAGTTCGATTCGTCGGCGCTGGCGGTGTTGCTCGGCTGGCGTCGAGCGGCCGCGGCGCGCGGCGCGCATCTTGAAGTGATCAATCTCCCGGCGCAGTTGGCGAGTCTCGCCGTTGCGTACGGCATCGATACGCTGCTGCAACGCAGCCCGGCCGCGACCGTCGCCGCCATTCCTCATTGACGGCGGCGGCCGAGCGCCGCGCGGTCGGGGCCAGCAGGCCGATCCGACCGGGGCCAGGGGCGGGCCGGGTAGCACCCGGCGACTTCGCCTATAATCACATGTTTCCCAATATTTCCTGACGCCGGGCGCTCTGTCGCCACGGCGATCGACTCATGAGGCGCGACCGTATGGCCGCGCGCTGCGATGCCTGCCATAGAAATCCGCAATGTCCGTAAGCGCTACAAGGACTTACAAGCGCTCAAGGGCGTCAGTCTGACCATCGAAGAAGGCGAGTTTTTTGGCCTGCTCGGTCCCAATGGCGCCGGTAAGACCACCCTGATCAGCATTCTGGCCGGGCTCTCCCGCGCCGATGAGGGCAGTATTGCCGTGCGTGGCCACGACGTGGTCGACGATTTCCGCGCCGCGCGCCGCTCGCTCGGCATCGTGCCGCAGGAACTGGTTTTTGATCCGTTTTTCACGGTGCGCGAAACGCTGCGCATTCAATCGGGTTATTTCGGCCTGCGCCGCAACGACGACTGGATCGACGAGGTGATGGCCAATCTGGACCTGACCGAGAAGGCCGACGTCAATATGCGCGCGTTGTCGGGCGGCATGAAGCGCCGCGTGCTGGTGGCGCAAGCTTTGGTGCATCGCCCGCCCGTGATCGTGCTGGATGAGCCGACTGCGGGTGTCGACGTAGAACTGCGTCAGACCCTGTGGAAGTTCATTTCGCGCCTGAATCGCGACGGCCATACCATCGTTCTGACCACCCACTATCTGGAAGAGGCTGAAGCGCTATGCGATCGCCTGGCGATGTTGCGCCGAGGCGAGATCGTTGCGCTGGACCGCACCGCGACTTTGCTGCAGCGCTTCTCGGGTTTGCAACTGTTCCTGCGCCTGGCACAAGGTGTGCTGCCCGCAGGGCTGCGCGCCCTGGCGGCCGATCCGAATAACGTAAATGGCACCGAGCATAGCTTGCGTCTGGCCAGCTATGACGATGTCGAGCCTATCCTGGCGCAATGCCGCGCAGCAGGCTGCGCCTTCGAAGAAATCGATATCCGCAAGGCCGATCTGGAGGATGTGTTCGTGCAGATCATGAACGGCCCCGAAGTCACCGGAGGTCTCGCATGACCGGCTTTCAGACCCTGCTCTATAAAGAGACCCTGCGCTTTTGGAAGGTCGCCTTCCAGACCGTGCTGGCGCCCGTCATCACCGCGCTGTTGTATCTGCTGATCTTCGGCCATGCTTTCCAGAGCCGCGCCGAGGTTTATCCCGGCGTCGCCTACACCAGCTTTCTGATTCCCGGGCTGGTGATGATGAGCGTGTTGCAGAACGCGTTTTCGAACTCTTCGTCGTCGCTGATCCAATCCAAGATCACGGGCAATCTGGTGTTTATGCTGCTGCCGCCGCTGTCGCACTGGGAGATCTTCTCGGCTTATGTGCTGGCCTCGGTATTGCGCGGTCTGATGGTGGGCTCGGGCGTGTTCCTGGTCACGGTTTGGTTTGTTCCGCTGAGCTTTGTCGCGCCGTTCTATATCGTTGCCTTTGCTTTGCTGGGTTCCGCCATCCTCGGCACGCTGGGTTTGATCGCCGGTATCTGGGCAGAAAAATTCGACCAGTTGGCGGCGTTCCAGAATTTCCTGATCATGCCGCTGACCTTCCTGTCGGGCGTGTTCTATTCGACCCACACCCTGCCGCCGCTGTGGCGCGAGGTGTCGCGCTTGAATCCGTTCTTTTACATGATCGACGGCTTTCGTTACGGCTTTTTCGGTTCTTCCGATATCGATCCGCAAAAGAGCTTGGCCATCGTCGCAGGATTCGCTGTATTGCTCGCGATCCTGGCGCTTCGCTTGCTCGCGAAAGGGTATAAATTGCGTTATTGAGGGCCGCCTGACGCCTGCTGCTTAACCGAGACACACCATGTTGCCGACACCCGAACAGATACAACGTTATATCGCCGATGGCCTGAGCTGCGAGCACCTCGAAGTCGAAGGCGATGGCCAGCATTTCTATGCCACCATCGTCAGCAGCGCGTTCGAGGGGCGTCGACCTATCCAGCGACATCAATTGGTCTACGCCGCCCTCGGCGACCGTATGCGCGAAGAAATCCACGCGCTCAGCATGAAGACGCTCACGCCCGCCGAATGGCAGAACAAGTAAGACCCACGTAGAGAAACGAGCGTAAGGTGCAAATTTTAGAAGCGAAGCGGGACGCAGTGGCGGCCCCGGAACTGACCGGTACGCCCGCGTCATACAATGTCTCGAACGCGGGTGCGGCGGTTGCCGCCGCGCCGGTAGCCAAGGTCGAAACCGAACAACTCATGGACAAACTGCTGATCGAAGGCGGCCGCCGCTTGGCGGGCGAAGTGGTGGTGTCGGGGGCCAAGAACGCGGCCTTGCCGATTCTGTGCGCGGCGCTGCTGAGCGCCGAGCCAGTGCGGCTGCACAACGTGCCCGATCTGCAGGACGTGCGCACCATCCTCAAACTGCTGGCTCGCATGGGCGTGCACGCCGAGGTCGATGGCCATAGCGTGACGCTGGATGCGAGCGGGGTGAATGACCCCGTCGCGCCCTACGAGCTGGTCAAAACCATGCGCGCCTCGATTCTGGTACTGGGTCCGTTACTGGCACGCTTTGGCCATGCGCGGGTCTCGCTGCCGGGCGGCTGCGCCATTGGGGCGCGACCGGTCGATCAGCATATCAAGGGCCTGCAGGCAATGGGCGCCGAGATCACGATCGAGCACGGTTATATCGAAGCACGGGCGGCGCGCCTCAAGGGCACCACCATCGTCACCGACATGATTACCGTTACCGGTACCGAGAACCTGCTGATGGCGGCAACGCTGGCCGAAGGCGTGACCGTGCTGGAAAACGCTGCGCGCGAACCGGAGGTGTCCGATCTGGCGCACCTGCTGGTGGCGATGGGTGCCAAGATCGAGGGCATAGGCACGGCGCGCCTGGTGATCCAGGGTGTTGAGCAGCTCCATGGCGCGACCCACACGGTGATCCCCGACCGCATCGAAGCCGGCACCTTTCTGTGCGCGGTAGGCGCTGCGGGTGGCGACATCACCTTGCGCCACGCGGCGCCGCGGATGCTGGATGCCTTGATCGAGAAGCTGCGCGAAGCGGGCGTTTCGATCGAAGCGGGGGCCGACTGGATCCGCGCCAGCATGAACCGGCGCCCGCTTGCCACCCATTTCCGCACCTCCGAATACCCGGCGTTCCCGACCGATATGCAGGCCCAGTTCATGGCGCTGAATACGATCGCCGACGGCACCTCGCAAGCCATCGAAACCATCTTCGAGAATCGTTTCATGCATGTGCAGGAGCTGAACCGGCTTGGGGCCAATGTGCTGATCGACGGCAACACCGCCTTTGTCCATGGCGTCGAGCGCTTGTCCGGCGCACGCGTGATGGCGACGGACCTGCGCGCCTCGGCCAGTTTGGTGATCGCTGGTCTGGTCGCCGACGGCGAAACGCTGATCGACCGCATCTATCACCTCGACCGCGGCTACGACCGGATGGAGCAGAAACTGTGCGGCCTGGGCGCCCAGGTGCGCCGGATCCACGGCGACACCGAAATCAACAGCGGGGACGCATGATGAGTGTATCGACGCAGAACCAGCCGACCCTGACCCTGGCGCTGTCCAAGGGCAGAATTTTTGAGGAAACCGCGCCTTTGCTGGCGGCGGCCGGCGTTACCGTGACCGAAGATCCGGAAACCTCACGCAAGCTGATCCTGCCGACCAGCTCGCCCAATCTGCGCGTCATTGTGGTCCGCGCCAGCGACGTGCCGACTTATGTGCAGTATGGCGCCGCCGACTTCGGCGTGGCGGGTCGCGACGTGCTGCTCGAACACGGTGGCGCGGGCTTGTACCAGCCGACCGATTTGAATATCGCACGCTGCCGGCTGTCGGTCGCGGTGCCGGCCGGCTTCGACTATGCCAGCGCGGTGCAGCAGGGGGCGCGTTTGCGCGTGGCCACCAAGTATCTGCATTGCGCACGCGAGCATTTCGCCGCCAAGGGTGTGCACGTCGATCTGATCAAGTTGTATGGTTCGATGGAACTGGCGCCGCTGGTCGGCCTGGCCGATGCGATCGTCGATCTGGTCAGTTCGGGCGGCACCTTGCGTGCGAACAATCTGGTCGAGGTCGAGGAGATCATGCAGATTTCTTCGCGCCTGATCGTCAACCAGGCAGCGCTCAAGCTTAAGCGCGACGCGCTCAAACCCTTTCTCGACGCCTTTGGGCGGGCCGCGCAGGCTCAGGCGGCATGATCAAACCCCGCAGGGGATGGAAGCCATATGAGTATCCCAATTCGTAAGCTCGATTCGACCCAGCAGAATTTTGCTGAAGCACTGCGCGCGGTACTGGCTTTTGAAGCCAGCGAAGATGCCGCGATCGAAACCTCGGTGGCGGCGATCCTGGCCGATGTCAAGGCGCGCGGTGATGCCGCTGTGCTCGATTACACCCGACGTTTCGACCGCGTCGAAGCGAACGCGGTCGCGCAGCTGGAACTGCCGCGCAGCGAACTCGAAGCCGCGCTGGAGGGGCTGCCGCCCAAGCGCCGCGCGGCGCTCGAAGCCGCCGCCGCACGCGTGCGGGCCTATCACGAGAAGCAGAAGATAGAATGCGGCACGCATAGCTGGCACTACACCGAAGCCGACGGCACCCAACTCGGCCAGAAAGTCACACCGCTCGACAGCGTCGGCATCTACGTGCCGGGCGGCAAGGCTGCCTATCCGTCGTCGGTGCTCATGAACGCGATTCCGGCGCGGGTTGCCGGCGTGCGCGACATCATCATGGTGGTGCCGACGCCGGGCGGCGTCAAAAACGAATTGGTGCTGGCCGCCGCGCTGATCGCCGGCGTCGATCGTGTGTTCACCATCGGCGGCGCGCAAGCGGTCGCGGCCCTGGCCTACGGCACGGCCAGCGTGCCCAGTGTCGACAAGATCGTCGGCCCGGGCAATGCCTATGTGGCGTCGGCCAAGCGCCGCGTGTTTGGCACAGTCGGTATCGACATGATCGCCGGGCCGTCGGAAATTCTGGTGATCTGCGACGGCACCACCGATCCGCGCTGGGTTGCGATGGATCTGTTTTCGCAGGCCGAGCATGATGAGTTGGCACAGTCCATTCTGCTGTGTCCAGACGCGGCCTTTATCGACGCCGTGCAAGCCGAAATCAATGCCTTGATCGGCGAGATGCCGCGGCAAGATGTGATCCGCACTTCGCTGCAGGATCGCGGCGCGCTGATCAAAGTGCGCGATATGGCCGAAGCCTGCGCCATCGCCAACGATATCGCCCCCGAGCACTTGGAGATTTCCGCGCTGGAGCCCCAGCAATGGGCGCGCCAAATTCGCCACGCGGGCGCGATTTTCCTGGGCCGCTATTCGAGTGAAAGCCTGGGCGATTACTGCGCCGGTCCCAACCACGTGTTGCCGACATCACGCACGGCGCGTTTTTCGTCGCCGCTGGGCGTGTACGATTTCATCAAACGTTCCAGTCTGATCGAAGTCAGCGCCGAAGGAGCGCAGACGCTGGGTGAAATTGCCGTCGAACTGGCCTATGGCGAGGGTTTGCAAGCCCATGCCCGTAGTGCCGAATTTCGCATGAAGTAGGGCCTGGGCCATGAGCGCGCTCGAAACCATCATTCGTCCCGATGTGCTGGCGATGTCCAGCTATGCGGTGGCCGACGCCAGCGGCCTGATCAAGCTCGACGCCATGGAAAACCCATTTCCCTTGCCGCCGGCCCTGGCCGCCGACCTGGGCCGTTATTTGGCCGAGGTCGCGCTCAACCGCTACCCTGCGCCGCGCCCGCAAGTACTGCTGGATAAGCTGCGCGCGGTGATGCAGGTGCCGTCCGGCTGCGACTTGCTGCTGGGCAATGGCTCGGACGAGCTGATCAGCATCATTGCCACCGCCTGCGCGCGCCCCGGCGCCGCCGTGTTGGCGCCGCTACCCGGTTTTGTGATGTATCAGATGTCGACCCAGCTGGCCCAGATGCGTTTTATCGGGGTGCCGCTGACGCCGGATTTTCAGCTGGATGCGCCAGCCATGTTGGCCGCTGTCGCAGCGGAAAAACCGGCCGTGATCTACCTTGCCTACCCGAATAATCCAACCGGTGCGCTGTTCGACGACGCGGTCATCGAGCGCATCGTGGCGGCCGCGCCGAACAGCCTGATCGTGATCGACGAAGCCTACCAGCCGTTTGCCGAACGCAGCTGGATGCCGCGTGCCGCCGAATTTCCCAATTTGGTGGTGATGCGCACGCTGTCCAAACTCGGTCTGGCTGGGATTCGTCTGGGTTATCTGGCCGGGCGACCCGAATGGATCGCACAATTCGACAAAGTGAGGCCGCCATACAACATCAACGTGCTGACTCAAGCAAGCGCGACGTTTTTGCTTGATCATGTCGACGTGCTCGATGAGCAGGCCGCGCAATTGCGCATTCAGCGGGCGGAAATGGCTGCGGCACTGGCATCTTTGCCGGGTCTGACCGTCTATCCGAGCGCAGCCAATTTCCTGCTGGTGCGCTTCGCCAATGCCGCGCACGTGTTCGATGCCTTGCTCGCGGCCGGCATTCTGGTCAAAAACGTGAGTAAAATGCATCCGTTGCTGACAAATTGTTTACGGTTGACGGTCGGCGCGCCTCACGAAAACGCGCAGCTGTTGGCCGCTTTGCGGTCCGCCGTCGCTTAAGGCGACAACATACCGCTAGACGGCTCATCACGGTCGTCGCCACAGCACCCCAGCCGCGCGCCACAAGCCGTCGCGGCGGTCACGCAAGCGCCGGCGCCTGGTAAGCGCGTCGGCACACATGGCCCGTGCGTCCCGCTGCAAGCACGGGCATAATCGTCACATCGTCGGCGCTTGGCGCCATAGATATCGTTCAGGTCAAAAAGATGCGCATCGCGGAAGTCGTACGCAATACCAGCGAAACCCAGATCCGGGTCAAGCTCAACCTCGACGGGAGCGGGCGTCAAAGCCTGCAAACCGGCGTGCCTTTCCTCGATCACATGCTCGACCAGATCGCGCGGCATGGTATGTTCGACCTCGAAGTCGAAGCCACCGGCGACACCCATATCGACGACCACCATACGGTGGAAGACGTCGGCATCACGCTGGGCCAGGCGCTCGCCAAGGCTATCGGCGACAAGAAAGGCATCGTTCGCTACGGCCATTCTTACGTCCCGCTCGACGAGGCGCTGACGCGCGTCGTGATCGATTTTTCCGGACGCCCTCTGCTCGAATTCAATGTGCCGTTCACGCGTGCCCGCGTGGGCCAATTCGACGTCGACCTGACCATCGAATTCTTTCGCGGTTTCGTCAATCATGCCGCGGTCACGCTGCATATCGACAACCTGCGCGGCGTCAACGCACACCATCAGATCGAAACCTCGTTTAAGGCATTTGGCCGCGCACTGCGCATGGCGGTCGAGCTCGACCCGCGCGCGGCTGGCCAGATTCCGTCCACCAAGGGTAGCTTGTAAGGATCATGGGCGCGGCCGGGAAGCCTTGCGCGGCCCAGCCGTCGCGGCACCTGAGGGAAGCGTGGGCCGCCGGTCCGACCCCTGTTCGTGAGCTTCGATGGATTTCGTCAAAACCTTTATTTCGCTGCTGGCGCTGATCAATCCGGTCGGCGCGATTCCGATCTTTCTCGGACTGACCGGTCAGCAGAGTGACGCTGAGCAAAAGCACACGATACGCATCGCGTCGATTTCGGTCGCCTGCGTGGTTGCCGTGTCTGCGCTGCTGGGACAACGCATCATCGAGTTCTTTGGCATTTCGCTGGGTTCGCTGGAAGTCGGGGGCGGCATCATCATGCTGCTGATGGCCATCAACATGTTGAATGCGCAGGTCGGCAACACCCGCGCCACGGCGGAGGAAACCACCGAAGCCGAGTTCAAGCACAGCATCGCGGTGGTGCCGCTCGCGATCCCGATGCTGACCGGTCCCGGTACCATCAGCACCGTGATCATCTATGCGGATAAGGCCAAGCATTGGTATCAGGTATTGGCTCTGGTGGCGATCGGCGTGGTATTGGGCGGCGTGGTGTTTGGCGCTTTGCGCCTGGCCGAACCGATTGCGCATTGGGTCGGCCGCACCGGTATCAATATCGCGACCCGCCTGATGGGACTGATGCTGTCCGCGCTGGCGGTCGAATTTATCGTGGACGGGCTGAAGGTGCTGTTGCCCAGCCTGGGTGGTAGTTGAACCGAAATTTTCAGAATACGCGCGCCGCTGTGGCGGCCGCACTGGTATCGGATTGAGTCGTCAATGAAAACCTCTATCGCAATTGTGGATTACGGCATGGGCAATTTGCGCTCGGTGGCCCAGGCCATGCGCCGCGCCGCGCCCGAGGCGGATGTCGCCATTGTCGATCAGCCGGCAGCCATCCACGCAGCCGATCGCGTGGTATTGCCGGGGCAGGGTGCGATGCCCGACTGTATGCGCTGCTTGCGCGAATCCGGTTTGCAGGAAGCAGTGCGCGAGGCGTCCCGCAACAAGCCCTTGTTGGGCGTATGCGTGGGTGAGCAGATGCTGTTCGACTGGAGTGCCGAAGGCGATACGCCCGGTTTGGGCCTGCTGCCCGGCAAAGTGGTGCGCTTCGAGCTGGAAGGGATGCTGCAGGACGACGGCTCGCGCTTCAAGGTGCCGCAGATGGGCTGGAACCGCGTGCGTCAGGCGCGCGCGCACCCGCTGTGGGACGGCATTGCCGACGACGCGTTCTTTTATTTTGTCCATAGTTACTACGCCGCGCCGGCCCGGGCCGAACTGACGGCTGGCGAGACTGTGTACGGCGCCGCCTTTACGTCCGCGGTGGCGCACGATAATATTTTTGCGACACAGTTCCACCCCGAGAAAAGCGCCGATGCCGGATTGCGGCTGTACCGCAATTTTGTTCACTGGAACCCGTAAGCAATGCGCGCAGCAGACCCACGTATAATGGTCTTGTCGAGGCCGGCCGCGAGCGGCCCTACGTATCTTTGCCGCACACTTGCACCGATACCGGTTTCCGATTTCTAACTTACGATACGACACGATTGCTATGTTGCTTATCCCGGCCATCGATCTTAAAGACGGTCACTGTGTGCGCCTGAAGCAGGGCGATATGGACCAGGCCACGGTATTCTCCGAAGAGCCCGCAGCGATGGCGCGACATTGGGTCGAGCAAGGCGCGCGGCGACTGCATCTGGTCGACCTCAATGGCGCCTTCGCCGGCAAACCGCGCAACGAGGCGGCGATCCGCGCCATCATCCAGGAAGTCGGGGCGGAAATCCCGGTGCAACTGGGCGGCGGTATCCGCGATCTGAACACTATCGAGCGCTATCTGGACGACGGGCTGTCGTACGTCATCATCGGCACTGCCGCGGTCAAGAATCCCGGTTTCCTGCAGGACGCATGCACCGCATTCGGCGGCCATATCATCGTGGGTCTTGATGCCAAGGATGGTAAGGTCGCGACCGATGGCTGGAGCAAGCTGACCGGCCATGAAGTGATCGATCTGGGCCGCAAGTTCGAAGATTACGGCTGCGAAGCCATCGTCTACACCGATATCGGCCGTGATGGCATGCTTCAGGGCATCAATATCGAAGCCACCGTGCGGCTGGCGCAGGCCGTCAAGATCCCCGTGATCGCAAGTGGCGGACTGTCCAAGCTGGGCGATATCGATGAGCTGTGTGCGGTCGAGGAAGATGGCGTCGAAGGCGTGATCTGCGGGCGCGCTATTTATTCCGGCGACCTGAATTTCAGCGCGGCGCAAGCACGCGCGGATGAACTGAAGCCCGCTTGAGGGCTTGGCTTACGGTGGGTCGAGGCCCTGCGGCTAGCGGCGCGATCCCCACGCGGTCCCAATCCGAGTAGCGCCCGAGCGGCGCGTGCCGACGCAAGCCGTCTGCGTGGAAAGGGCCGCATTACCTGCTACGGCTATACGATGGCTCTCGCTAAACGCATTATCCCCTGTCTGGACGTGACCGCCGGCCGCGTGGTCAAAGGCATCAACTTTGTCGAACTGCGTGACGCGGGCGATCCCGTCGAAATCGCGCGCCGTTATGACGGTGAGGGCGCCGACGAACTGACCTTCCTCGACATTACCGCCAGTTCCGACGAGCGCGATCTGATTCTCCCCATTATCGAGGCGGTGGCCTCGCAGGTGTTCATCCCGCTGACGGTCGGCGGCGGTGTGCGTGCGGTCGAAGACGTGCGGCGCTTGCTGAATGCCGGCGCCGATAAAATCAGCATCAATTCAGCCGCCATCCTGCGTCCCGATCTGGTCAGTGAGGCCAGTGCCAAACATGGTTCCCAATGTATCGTCGTGGCGATCGACGCCAAGCGCGTATCGGCACCGGACGAGGCCGCGCGCTGGGAGGTGTTTACCCATGGCGGTCGTAAATCGACCGGTCTGGACGCCGTGACCTGGGCGCGTGAAGTGGCGCAACGCGGTGCTGGCGAAATCCTGCTGACCAGCATGGATAGGGACGGCACCAAAAGTGGCTTCGACCTGGCCCTGACCCGTGCGGTATCCGACGCGGTCAGCGTGCCGGTGATCGCGTCGGGTGGCGTCGGCTGCCTGCAGGATCTGGCCGATGGCATTACCGAGGGCCATGCCGATGCCGTGCTGGCCGCCAGCATCTTCCACTACGGTGAGCACACCATCGCTGCCGCCAAGCAATACATGGTCGAACGCGGCATTTCGGTGAGGTTGTAAGATCATGACGCAAACCCCCGGCAGCATCGATGCGGCAGCAGGCGCCGCCTGGCTCGACCACATCAAGTGGGATGCGCAAGGCCTGGTGCCGGTCATCGCGCAGGAAGTCGGCACCAATGATGTGCTGATGTTCGCCTGGATGAACCGCGAAGCACTGCAACAAACCATCGCGTTGCGCCGCGCCGTCTATTGGTCGCGCTCGCGCCAGCGGCTGTGGTTTAAAGGCGAAGAATCGGGCCATGTGCAGCATGTCCATGACGTGCGTCTGGATTGCGACGAGGACGTGGTCCTGCTGAAGGTTGAACAGGTGGGTGGGATTGCCTGCCATACCGGCCGCCATGCCTGCTTTTTCCAGAAATTCGAAGGCGACGCCGAACACGGCGACTGGGTCGCGGTCGACCCGGTCCTGAAAGACCCGGAACATATCTACAAATGACATCAACCCCGCTATCGGACTCTGTTCAACCCGACGCCCATGCCGATACGCTGGCGCGTCTGGGCCGCGTGATCGATGGGCGCAAAGGTGGCGACCCTGATCTATCCTATGTCTCGCGCCTGTTTCACAAAGGCGATGACGCGATCCTGAAAAAAATCGGCGAGGAAGCGACCGAAGTCGTGATGGCCGCGAAAGATACCCGGCACGGCGGCGATGCGAGCAAACTGGTGGGCGAAGTCGCCGACCTGTGGTTCCATTGTCTCGTCATGCTCGCGCACTATGATCTTAAGCCGGGCGACGTGCTGGCCGAACTGGAGCGGCGCGAGGGCCTGTCGGGACTGGAAGAAAAAGCTTTACGCAAATCGCGTGAGCGTGAGCAAAACGGCAACTGACACGATTCGCGCGCGATAATCCAGCCGCACCCTACAGATATCCAGGCGAGGACAGGCATATGGCCGAACACGATTGCATCTTCTGCAAAATTGCTGCGGGTACCATCCCCAGCAAGAAGGTATACGAGGATCAGGACTTCTACGCGTTTCACGACATCAATCCGGCCGCGCCGGTCCATGTGCTGGTGATTCCACGCCGGCATATCGAAACATTGTCGGTCTGCCAGGCCGGGGATGCCGAGCTGATCGGTAAAATGATGGTGTTGCTGCCGCGTATCGCTGC
>Ga0116226_10000678_pt1 | contig 29026 bp, 29 predicted proteins | sample S1TSphfallax_FD_89692 | JGI IMG/M metagenome (GOLD analysis project Ga0116226, IMG submission 89692) | Host-associated microbial communities from peat moss isolated from Minnesota, USA - S1T2_Fa - Sphagnum fallax MG | ecosystem: Host-associated > Plants > Peat moss > Unclassified | place: USA...
GATCAGCAGCACGCGGAACAGCAGTTCGATCATGAAATGCCCGTAGACATGCACCCCGTGCCCGGCGAGCACCACGCAGGGTGCCGCGATGTCGCGCAGCGGCAGCGCGTGCGCGGCCATCAGCCCGCCGCCGCCCGCCGGGATGTCGAGCATCGCCCGCACATAGGCCGGCATGATCTCCGGTGCCGTGACCAGCGCGCCGTCGATCCAGACATGGCCGGGGCCGGACACCACCGCGTCCGCGACGAAGCCGCAGGCGACCTCCGGCGCCGGCAGCGGGCGCGGCTCGCGATGCCAGAGCCGGACATAGTCGTTGGTGAACCGCTCGGTGCCCGCGAGCAGCGGCGGCGGGTCCGGCCGAAGGGTGGCGGGTGCGACGACAAGACGGAGGGACTGCCCGCCCCAGAACCCCGGCCGCTCGACCGCCACCGCGCCACGCGCGAGGTCGCGGCATTCGGCGAACGCGCTGAACGAAGGGGTGGCGGGATGCGACGCATCGGTGCGCGGCAGCGGCAACGGCGGCGGAAGGTCCGGCAGCGTGCTGGCCAGCGTGGCCGGCAGCCCGGAGACCGGCGCGCCGGGCGGGATCAGCGAGGGCGCCGGGCCGACGGCGAGCGGCACCGCGAACGCGACCGGCGGAGGCGGCGGCGCGGGCGGGGGGATGTCGGGCGGCAGGGCGGCGGCGGGCACGTCGGCGTTTGGCGGTTCGATGACGATGGTGGGCGGCACGGCCGGGGGTGGTGCCTCGTCCAGTCGGGCCGGCGACGGCGCGGCGCGCGGCGGGAACAGCGGCGCCGCCGGCCCCGGCCGCCCGCTGCCCAACAGTGACCGCAAAATGCCACGCGCGCCGGATACCATGACCCCGGTATATCGGCCGGCCGCCGCCGGGTCACGCCTCCCTCGCAACAAGGAGCCTTGAGCACGTTGACCGAAGCCCCGGTTTCCACGCCCTGGCCCGTCCCCTGGCGCATCCACGAGATCGAGCCCGGCGTGCGGCTGCGGATCAGCCGCCCGATGCCGGCGCTGCCGCCGCCGCTGGAGGCGGAGGTGGAGCGGCTGTGGCGGCTGGCGCAGGCGCGCACCGGCGGCAGCCTGTTCAACGGAAGGGTGTTCAGCAGCGACAGCATCACGCCGACGCTGATCGAGGGCCACTGGACCGAGTTCCGCCGGGTCGTGGCACGAATGGAGCGCCCGGCGCTCGGCGCCGATCTCGCGGTGGCGCCGACCGCCGTCGGCGGGGTGATCGTCGGCGGCGAGGGCGCCGAGCGGTTCGTCGTGTTCGGCCGCCGTCCGCTGCGGGCCGTCTATCAGGCGGGCGAATGGCAGTTGCCGCCGGCCGGCAGCCTCGACCCGACCGCGTCGGATGGCGACATGGTGGACCCGGTGCGGCAGTTGCTGGCGGAGATGGGCGAGGAAATCGGCCTGCCGCCGGACGCCGTCCGCGAGCCGCGCCCGCTCTGCGTGGTCGAGCACCCGGGCAGCGGCGTGCTGGATCTCGGCATCGCGCTGCGCACGGGGTGGAGCGCCGAGGCGATCCTCGATGCGCACACGCGCGCGGCGCACCAGGAATACGACCCGCTGGAGACGGTGCCGCTTGGCGCGCTGCCGGCGTTCCTGGCGCGGCACGAAGGGCATGTGACCCGGCAGACGCCGATTTTTCTCGCGCGTGCCGGATTGCTCAGCCCAGCCTGACGAGCGTGCCGCCGTTGCCGTCCGTCGCCAGCGACCAGGACATGCCCGAGACATTGGTGTTGGCGGCAAGCTGGATCACATCGAGCGCGCCGCCCTCGCTGACGCTCAGATACGTCCCGGACAGCAGCGCGCTGCCGTCGCCAGTGAACGACATCGCGGTCAGGTCGAGCGTGTCGCCGGCGGCGAAGCCGCTGACGGTTGCGGCGAGCGTGGCATTGAGCCCGCCCCAGGCGAGCGTGCCGCCGCCGCTGACGAAACTGACGGCGGCGGTGTCGATCGCGCCGGCCGACAGCGCGACCGTTCCGGCGCCGACGATCGCGGTTGCGCCGAGCGAGCCGCCGGCCAGCACCGCGATCAGCCCGCCGGCGCCGACCGTGCCGCTGATGGCGCGCCCGCCGGCGGAGACGATTTCGCTGCCGCCGACCGCCGTGCCGGTCGCGGTCCCGTCGCCGAGCACGATTTGCGTGGCGCCGGCGCCGATCGAGGTCGCGCTCGCCGAGCCGTGGCCGGACACGTATTGCGCGCCGCCGCTCGACAGCGTGGTGCCGATGGTGCTGCCGAGCGCCGCCACGGTCTCGCTGCCGCCGCTGCCGACGATCGTGCCGAACGACCGGCCGCCCGAGACGATGGCGACGCCGCCGCTGCCGACGCTGGTGCCGATCGCCTCGGCCCCGAACCCGACCGTCTGGCTGCCGCCGGAACCGATGACAGTGCCGGTGGCGGTCCCGGCCCACGCGACCGCCTGGGTGCCGCCGCTGCCGATCACCGTGCCGGTGGTGGTGCCGCCATCGACCACGATCTCCGCGCCGCCGCTGCCGACGAATGTGGCCAGCGCGGCGCCGCCGGAGACCATGTCGATGCCGCCGCTGCCGGCGACGGTGCCGCTCGCGGTGCCGCCATCCAGCACGTATTGCGTGCCGCCGCCGCTGATGATCGTGCCGGTGGCGGTGCCCGAGTAGACGGTCTCGGTGCCGCCACTGAGGGTCGTCGCGGTCGTGCCGCCGCCCTGGTACACGTCGAGAAAGCCGCCGGCGCTGACGACGGTCCCGCTGGCGCTGCCGCCGAAGACGAATTGCTGGCCGCCGCTGGCGACGATGGCGGCGAGGGCGGTGCCGCCCGACTGCACGAACTCGACGCCGCCGCTGTTCGCGCAGGTGCCGCTGGTGACGCCGCCGGAGAGCAACTCTTCGCTGCCGCCGCTGTCGATTTCGGCGCCGAACAGCGTGCCGCCGGAGACCAGCACGTCGCCGCCGGCGGCGACGACGGTGTCGCTGGCGACGGCGCCGGCAAACACCGCGACGCAGCCGCCGCTGTCGACGGTCGTGCTGATCGCGACGGCGCCGGCCGACAGGTTTTGCGTGCCGCCGGAATCGACGCACGTTCCGCTGGCGACGCCGCCGGCCGTGACGGTTTCGAGCCCGTCGACGTTGGTGCCGACGGCCGCGCCGCCCTGCACGTCCTGCTGGCCGCCCGCCGACACGATGGTGCCGACGACGGTGCCGCCGGCATCGACGATGATGCCGCCGCTGCCGACGACGCTGGCGCTGGCGGTGCCGCCGGAGGCGACGAATTCGAGCCCGCCGCTGACGATCGTGCCGGACGCGACGCCGCCGGCGGAGACCGTCAGCGTGCCGCCGGACCCGACAGTCGTGGCGCTGGCGATGCCGCCGGCGGAGACCGTCTGCTGCCCGCCGCCGCCGACGGCCGCGCTGACGGCGGTGCCGCCGTCGATGTCCTGCTGGCCGCCGCCGAAGACGCTGGTGAACGCGGCAACGCCGCCGCCGGAGACCACCTGCACGCCGCCCGAGGCGACGGCGAAGCTGGCGCTGCCGCCCGAGAACACGATCTGCACGCCTTGGCTGCCGATCGCGGTAGCGCTCGCGACGCCGCCGGCGGACACGGCCTGCGTGCCGCCGCCATTGACCGTGCCGGCGCTGGCAACGCCGCCGGACGACACCGTCTCGGTCCCGCCGCTGTTGATCGTCGTGGCGAGCGCCGTGCCGCCGTCGACATTCTGCTGGCCGTTCAGGTTCACGACCGTGCCGGAGACGGTGCCGCCGAGACCGATCTGGAAGCCGGCGCCGGTCACGCTGGTCGCGTCGGCCTCGCCGCCGGACAGCACGAACTCGCGCCCGCCGCTGTCGACGCTGGTGCTGATCGCGACACCGCCGGCCGCCACGATCTGCGTGCCGCCGCTGCCGACGTCCGTCTCCACCGAGGTGCCGCCGGACGAGACGGTTTCGCTGCCGCCGGCGTTGACCGTCGTGTCATAGGAGATTCCGGCGGAGGCTAGGACGATGGCGCCGCCGGCATCGACCGTGATGTCGAAGCCGCCGCCCGAGACGATGCGGGCGAGGCCGCCGGACTCGACGATCGTCAGGCCGGCGGTGCCGCCCTCGACATACTGCTCGCCGCCGCTTTCGACGATCGTGCCGACGGCGAGGCCGCCGAGCACGTTCTGCTGCCCGTCGACGCCGAGGATCGTGCCGGAGACGACGCCGCTGGTGACGTCCTGGTGGCCGCTGCTGATGAACGTCATGGCCGCTCCCTTTCCGGTCGACGTCGTCGGCGGCGGTCGCAGGGTCGTCGCCGAATGCATATTATTGCGTTTTCTCCCGCACTTAGATCAAGTGCCGAAATGGCCTATTTGCGGGTATCGACCGAAATTATTTTGGTATTTGTGCGCTTTGCGCACGCGATCGGTGCGGTGGTGCGCGGGTGCGTGACCTCGGCGCGGCTGTCGCTTGCGCTGGCCGATACGAAGCGGATTATACAGGTGACGGGTCGTATTTGAGCAGACTGGTACCGCATGTCCCGGAAGCTGACGGAATACCGCGTGTTCATCGGCTCCCCCGGCGGATTGCAGGCGGAGCGGGAGGCATTCCGAGATGCGCTCGAACGCTTCAACATGGCGCACGGCAAACCGGCCGGCGTGCTGTTCGAGCCGGTCGGCTGGGAGGACACGCTACCCGGCCACGGGCGGCCGCAAGCACTGATCAACGAGGAGTTGCGAGGCTGCGACTACGCGGTGTTCGTGCTGCACGATCGCTGGGGATCACGGAGCGGCGAATATTCCTCTGGCACCGAGGAGGAATGGGAAATCGCACAGGTGCTGATGACCAAATCCATGTTCGCCGCACCGTTGTTCTTCAAGGCGGTCGATGCACGGCAGCTTGCCGATCCGGGCGAGCAACTAACGCAGGTGCTTGCGTTCAAGAAGAAAATCGAGGCCGAGCGCAGGCATCTTTACAAGTCGTACGAACGCCCGGAGACATTCATCGACATACTCGAACGGTTGCTGGCGGAATGGCTGCGTCGACACACGCGCACGGGAACCGACGACGGTCCATCGCTGATGTCCGGCCCTACCACGACCACTTTGGCCCATCCAAGACTCGATCCCGGCTTCGCGTACTGGCTGGCCGAAAGCGAACGCCTTACTATTCCTGGGACGGATTTCAAGCCGCCGGTGGCGGCCGAGTTTGCGGAGCGGGCGCTTGCTCTGGCCAAAGGCGATGCGCAATGGGCGAAAGCTGAAAATGCCCGGGGCGTTGCACGCGGGTATCTCAATGAATTGCCAGGCGCGCTAGCAAGCTTCCAAACCATCGCCGATCGCCTCGCCGGAGCAACTGACCCCGGCCTACGCGAGCAGGTTGCGACTGCGCTGTTAAATAAGGGCATTACGTTCAGCCAACTCGGGCGCAGCGAGGATGCGGTCGTCACGTATGAAGGCTTGCTAGCCCGCTTCGGTAGCGCCACCGAACTCGCACTGCGCGAGCGCGCTGCCCAGGCGCTAGTCAACAAGGGCGTCGCGCTCATCCAACTCGGGCGCGGCGCGGATGCAGTCGCCGCCTATAACGACGTCCTAGCCCGCTTTGGCACCTCTGCCGAGCCTGCGCTTCGCGAAACAGTTGCCAGGGCTCTGCTCAACAAGGGCGTCGCGTTTGGCCAACTCGGGTGCTTCGAAGATGAGGTTGCCGCCTACGACGACGTGCTCGCTCGCTTCGGCAGCTCAGCCGAAGCATCATTGAAAAACCACGTTGGAAAGGCGTTGGTCAATAAGGGATTCAGGCTCGGACAACTAGGGCGCTTCGAGGATGAGGTTGCCGCCTATGACGATGTGCTTGCCCGCTTCGGCACCGCCGCCGAACCCGCTTTGCGCGAGCAGGTCGCGAAGGCGCTCCTCAACAAGGGTATCAGGCTTGGCCAACTCGGACGCTACGACTACGCAGCCGCCGCCAGTGACGAAGTGCTCGCACGATTCGGCGCCGCCACCGAGATCGCACTTCGCGAGCAAGTCGCGAGGGCGCTGGTCAACAGGGGCGTCGCGCTCTCCCAACTCGGGCGCAACGACGATGCGACCGCCGCCTACGATGACGTGCTCTCTCGCTTCGGCGCCGCCACCGAGCTTGCGCTTCGCGAGCAAGTCGCGAGGGCGCTAGTCAACAGGGGCGTCGCGCTCTCCCACCTCGGGCGCAACGACGATGCGACCGCCGCCTACGATGACGTGCTCTCTCGCTTCGGCGACGCCACCGAGCTTGCAATTCGCGAGCAAGTTGCGAGGGCTCTGGTCAACACGGGGGTCGCGCGCGGCAAACTCGGACGCAACGACGATGCCGCTGCCGCCTATGATGAACTGCTCGTCCGCTTCGGCGGTGCTACTGAGTCCGCGTTGCGCGAACAGGTCGCGAGGGCACTGGTCAATAAGGGCGTCACGCTCGGCCAACTCGGGCGCGGAGATGGGATCGCCGCTTACGACGAAGTGCTCGCCCGCTTCGGCCGCGCTGCCGAGCCAGAGCTGCGCCAACCGGTCGCCATGGCGCTATTAAATAAGGGTATCGCGTTGCGCGATCTGAGGCGAAAGAATGAGTCGCAGGTTGTGTTGGCTGACCTAATCTCGCGATTCCATGCTGCGACAGAGGCGGAGATCCAGTCCTTGGTGCAGCAAGCGCGTGGGCTGCTTCAGTGAGGGGGTGACGTTTCTCAGTCAGACTGGCCGACATGGATAATTCTTGTCAGCGATTACTTGCCCTCTCCTTCTGCGTTCGCGAGGGAGGAAAGGCGTGCCGTCGGGCTTCTACGCGCTGATTCCATGGTCGAGTCCGGCGACGGCTGGTTATTTCAAGTGAATAGGGTATGGAATCTCGGCCGCCGGGCTGTGATGGGCCCGCAACTCAAGGAGTGGTGGGCTTGTCGTGGCCGGCGCGGAATTTTTTCCAGGCTCCGCCGAAGTCGTTTAAGGCATCTTGGAACTTTGCCTTGGCCGCGGCCCAGTCCTCGGCGCTCGCGGTTTCCAGCTTGGCCGCCCCGGCCTGGGTGCGGGGCCAGGCCTGCTTCAGCGCCGCCTCGGCGGCGTCGCTGTCCTTTTGGCCTTCGGCCGCCGCCCTGGCGTCGAAGGCGTCGAGTTGCTGTCGCCAGACCTGCATCCGGGTCATCGCGCGCTGGGTGAAGTCCGAGCGCGGCAGTGATGCATCGGCGGCAGGCTGGGGTGCCACCACCTGCGTGACGGAGGGCGTCGCGCCAGGCGTGGCGGCGGCGGCGCCGACCCATGTGCCGAGCAGGATCATCCCGCCTAGCAGAATGGAAGCGATGCGGTTCTTCATGATGCCAGTTTTCCGTCGGCCGGTCGGTTGCAACGCATGTACGCCGGCCGCGCCACATGGGCTTGGGACCAAGAGTGCCTGTTTGCAACAATGGTGACGGGGCCGGTGTAGTTCTGGCAGTCTCGGAAATTAGCTAGGCGGAGAGACGACTACCCCGCCACCTCCGGCTCGCGTTCGCTGCTCGGTTCGTCGCCGTCGCCTTCCGGTTTGGGGAGGGCGGGGACGTTGGCCTCGATGAACTCGAAGTCGAGCTTCTTGTCCTTCATCGTGACCTTCACCGCGCCGCCCTTGGTCAGGCGGCCGAACAGCAGTTCCTCGGCGAGCGGCTTCTTGATGTGCTCCTGGATCACGCGGGCCAGCGGGCGGGCGCCATACAGCTTGTCGTAGCCGCGCTCGGCCAGCCATTCCTTCGCCGCCGAGGACAGCTCGATCGTGACATTGCGGTCGGCGAGCTGCGCCTCGAGCTGCATCACGAATTTTTCCACCACGCGGCCGACGATCTCGGGCGTCAGGCCGGCGAAGGCGATCACGGCGTCGAGGCGGTTGCGGAATTCCGGGGTGAACAGGCGCTTGATCGCGTCCTCGTCCTCGCCCTCGCGGCCTTCCCGGCCGAAGCCGATCGACTCCTTCGCGAGGTCGGACGCGCCGGCGTTGGTCGTCATGATCAGGATCACGTTGCGGAAATCGACCGTCTTGCCGTTGTGGTCGGTCAGTTTCCCGTGGTCCATCACCTGCAACAGGATGTTGAACAGGTCCGGGTGCGCCTTCTCGATCTCGTCGAGCAGCAGAACGGTGTGCGGATGCTGGTCGATCGCGTCGGTCAGCAGGCCGCCCTGGTCGAAGCCGACATAGCCCGGCGGCGCGCCGATCAGGCGGGAGATGGAGTGGCGCTCCATATACTCGCTCATGTCGAAGCGCGTCAGTTCGATACCGAGGGTGGAGGCCAACTGCTTGGCGACCTCGGTCTTGCCGACGCCGGTCGGGCCGCTGAACAGATAGTTGCCGATCGGCTTTTCCGGGTCGCGCAGGCCGGCACGGGACAGCTTGATCGCGGCGGACAGCGCCTCGATCGCCTTGTCCTGGCCGAATACCATCGACTTCAGATCGCGCTCCAGATTGCGCAGCGTTTCCTTGTCGTCGGCGGAGACGCTTTTGGGCGGAATGCGGGCGATCTTGGCCACGATCTCCTCGACATCGCGCAGCGTCACGGTTTTCCGGCGCTTGTGCTCGGGCTGGAGCATCCGGGAGGCGCCGACCTCGTCGATCACGTCGATCGCCTTGTCCGGCAGTTTCCGGTCGTGGATGTATTTGGCCGAGAGTTCGACCGCCGCGCGGATCGCCTCGTCGGTGTAGCGGACCTTGTGGTGCTTCTCGTAGTTCACCTTCAGGCCGCGCAGGATTTTCACCGCGTCCTCGGTCGAGGGCTCGTTGACGTCGATCTTCTGGAACCGGCGCACCAGCGCCCGATCCTTTTCGAAATAGTTGCGGAATTCCTTATACGTCGTGCTGCCGATGCAGCGCAGCGTGCCGGAGGCGAGCGCCGGCTTGAGCAGGTTGGACGCATCCATCGCGCCGCCGCTGGTGGCGCCGGCGCCGATGACGGTGTGGATCTCGTCGATGAACAGCACCGCGTAGGGCTGCGCTTCCAACTCGGTGACGACGGCCTTCAGCCGCTCCTCGAAATCGCCGCGATAGCGGGTGCCGGCCAGCAGCGCGCCCATGTCGAGCGCGTAGATCGTGGACTTGGCCAGCACCTCCGGCACGTCGCCCTCGACGATGCGCTTGGCCAGGCCCTCGGCGATCGCGGTCTTGCCGACGCCGGGGTCGCCGACATAGAGCGGGTTGTTCTTGGTGCGGCGGCACAGGATCTGGATCGTCCGCTCGATCTCGCTGTCGCGGCCGATCAGCGGGTCGATCTTGCCGGCCAGCGCCTTCTTGTTGAGGTTCACGCAATAGTTCGATAGCGCATCCTGGCCGCGCCGGGCGGGCTTTTCCTCGCGCTCCTGCTCGGGGTGGTTGGCCTCCTGCGCGCCCTGCACCGGGCGGGCCTGGGTGCGGCCGGGCGCCTTGGCAATGCCGTGGCTGATGAAGTTTACCGCGTCCAGCCGCGTCATGTCCTGCGATTGCAGGAAGTAAACGGCGTGGCTCTCCCGCTCGCTGAACAGCGCCACCAGCACGTTGGCGCCGGTGACTTCGTCGCGGCCGGAGGATTGCACATGGATCGCCGCGCGCTGGACGACGCGCTGGAAGCCGGCGGTCGGCTTCGGGTCGCCCGGGCGGTCGGTCGCGAGGCCGGCGAGATCCTTGTCGAGGAACTCGGTCAGGTCGGTGCGCAATTTGTCCAGATCGACACCGCAGGCGCGCAGCACGGTCGATGAATCCGTGTCGTCGGCGAGGCCGAGCAGCAGATGTTCCAGTGTCGCATACTCGTGCTTTCGTTCGCTCGCGAACGAAAGGGCGCGGTGGAGCGTCTGTTCAAGGTTGCGGGAGAGCATTGTCCGACGCTCCTTCACTCAAATCCGGTGGCACGCGAAACAAGGCGACGTGGCATTCGTTGGCGCGGTTTTCGCGCGACAGGCACGCTGGTGGCCGATCCCGGCGACGGGACGGCGGCGGCGCCATGGCCATCACCGACTCCCATACGCTGATACCACGGCATTCTTCCGCGATTATGCGCCCGATGCACCAGGATTCTCACCCTGACTTACTTAAAATTCCGACAGGGCGCGGCCAGCCGGGCACATGGCTGGGCCGACGGCACCGTTCGGCCGACAAGGAGAACGATCGACGCGGCAGGTGGGACGCGGGCGTTCGGCCTATTCCTTCTCGATCGTGCATTGCAGCGGATGCTGGTTCTGGCGCGCGAGGTCCATCACCTGCGTCACCTTGGTCTCCGCGACTTCGTAGGTGAAGACGCCGCACACGCCGACGCCGCGCCGATGCACATGCATCATGATCCGGGTCGCCTCCTCGCGCGATTTCTGGAAGAACCGCTCGAGCACATGCACGACGAATTCCATCGGCGTGTAGTCGTCGTTGAGCATCAGAACTTTGTACATGGCAGGCTTGCGGGTCTTCGGCCGGGCCTTGACCACCACGCCGGTGTTCGTCCCGTCGCCGCCATCCGTGCGACCGTCGTCGCGCCTGTCCCCGTCACTCATCGTCGCAACCGCTCGCCCCAACGCAAGATTTGTCCACGTGCCCCGCCGTCATGCTCCGTTCCATCCGCCGCGCGCGCAAGCCCTTCCTTGCCCCGCGCGTCTGCGGTGCGGCGATGGAGGCGTGCCATCGCACCGCCCTTCCTTGAAGATATCGAAAACACGATCCCAGGGGAAAGGGTGTCGCACGCGCAGCCCGGACGGAAAGCGTATGTCGGCGACACCATGCCACTGCGCAAGGGTCGGGCGACATACATGCGTCTTGGTCGCGGCCGGACGGAAAGCGCCGCAAACGAAAGCCGGCCCGGGGAGGGGGGCCCCCGGGCCGGCTTCACGACACGCGCACCCTTGGGTGCGGCTGACGGCGACTCAGGCGATCACAGCGGTCGAGCGACCGCAGTGATCACGCCGGGCGGCCGAACTTCTCGACGGCGATCGTCACGCGGGCGGTGAGCGGCGCCCAGGCCTGCTCGGCCAGCTTCAGAGAGGCGTCGGTGAGCTTGCCGGTGTCGGCGACCGCCTTCTCGACCGTGGAGCGGGCGAGGGTGGATTGCAGGTCGACGGCTTCCTTGAAGGACTTCACGCCGGCCAGCGCCTTGAAGGTCGCAACCGTCTGGTCGACATGCGCCTGGGCGGTCGCCGCGACCTGCTTGCCCAGTTCCTGCACGCCGGCAGCCCAGATCTGGCTCGCCTTGGTGAACGCTTCCATGTTGCCCTGGCCGAACGAAACCAGCTCTTCCGCAGTCTTGGTCATGTTGAACTCCGTGTGTGTCATTGTTTTGGCCATGCTTTTTTCAGCCGCCGTCGTCACCGCCATCGCCGTATCCGTGGCCTTCGCGGTCTTGGCCGCCACCAACTCGACGGGAGCGATCGAAGCCTGGGCAACCTTTGCAGGCAGTGATTCGGTGGCTTCGACGATTTTTTTGGTCGACATCGCCTGTACTCCTTGTGGCCGGACCGGATCGGTTCAAAAAATGGCACGCGGCCCGACTGGTCCGCGTTCCGGTCTTTCGGTAAGTCGGCCGGCACTTCTGCTGCACCGCACAAAAGCTACATAAACAGGCGGAGCGGCAGGGTCAAGCGGCTTTTTGTGCGCTGCACAATGAACGGGAATCGCCACGGAAAACGCCACGGAAAACGGGGCGTCCGCGCGCCGGGGTAAACGTCACGGCCGAGAGAACGGCGTTAACCCTTTCAAACCTCGCGCTTTGGCAAGCCTTCCGCACTGGACAGGGCCGCCTGTCGCCCGCTAAGAGCGTTTGATGACGGATGGGAAAAGGGTTTGCCCATGGGCCTCACGCCCCGTTGTGATCGCGCAGGCGTGATCGCACATCGGTCTGGCGGCTCTGCTCGCCGTGCAACTCTGCTCCTCCTGATGGCGTTGTTCGCCGTTTGCCTGTCGGCTGCCCCGTCCTGGGCGCAGATCGGGTCCGACCGCTACAGCTCGATCGTGACCGAGGCGGCGAGCGGCAATGTGCTGATCGCGGCCAACCCGGACGAGCCGCGCCATCCGGCCAGCCTGACCAAGATGATGACGCTGTACATGGTGTTCGAGGCGCTGCGCGACCGCCGCCTGACGCTCGACCAGCTTGTGCCGGTCTCTCCGCACGCCGCCAGCCAGGCGCCGTCCAAGCTCGGGCTGATGCCGTCGACCCGGATCACGGTGGAACAGGCGATTCTCGGCCTCGTCACCAAGTCCGCCAACGACGCGGCCTCGGCGCTCGGCGAAATGCTGGGCGGCGAGGAGGAGCGGTTCGCGCAGATGATGACGCTGCGGGCCCGCGCGCTCGGCATGACGCATACGGTCTTCCGCAACGCCTCCGGGCTGCCGGACGCCGCCCAGATCAGCACGGCGCGGGACCTGGCCGTGCTGGCGCGGCATCTGGTCGAGGATTTTCCGGCCCAATACCGCTATTTCAGCACGCCGTCGTTCCAGTTTCACGGCCAGGTCATCCCCAACCACGACCATCTGTTGCAGACCTATCCGGGCGTGGACGGGATCAAGACCGGCTACACCGAGGCGTCCGGCTTCAACCTCGTGACCTCCGCCGTGCGCGGGGACGTGCGGTTGATCGGCGTCGTGCTGGGCGCCGCCCGGCCGGGGGAGCGCGACCTGCATATGGAACGGCTGCTCGATCAGGGGTTTGAGCGCCTGAACATCCCGCCGGTGCTGCCGCACCGGGAGGGCGGCGGCCTGACCGTCCCCGCGCAGGCGGCGACATCGGAGGCGGCGGCACGAACGGTGCGGCCGGCGGCGGTGCGCTGGAGCGTCTGGATCGAGGCACTGGCCACCGAGGCGTCGGCACGCGCGAATGCCGCAATTGCCCGGCGGGCGGCCGACGCCGGCGAGTTTCGCGTCGAGCCGGTGACCAGCCGGGGCCGGACCTTCTACCGGATCGTGCTGACCGGGCTGAGCCAGATCGACGCGCGCCAAGCCTGCGCGGCGATGACCCGCCGCAGGCTGACCTGCACCCCGATTCGCCCCGAGAACGGGCAACTCGCCAGCCGCTAGGCGCCCGCCGACAGGGCCGCACGCAGGGGCCGCACGCAGGGGCCAACGCAGACGGCCAGCCACGCCAGCGTCGCTTCCCTTGCGCGGCGCACGCCGCTTGCGCATGTTACGCGTTCGCACGACAGCGATGGACGGATCTGGTTCGCGCGCGTTCGGTGCCACGCCCCGGGGGTCAGCCCCGACGGGCTTGCAGGAGCGGACTGATGGACGGCGGAGCTGACGCGCGGCGGATCACGATACACCGGCCGGAAGATTTCGCCGGAATGCGCGCCGCCGGCCGGCTCGCCGCCGAGACGCTGGACATGATCACCGTGCATGTCCGTCCCGGTGTGACCACCGGCACGCTGGACCGGCTGTGCCACGACTTCATCCTCGCCCGTGGCGCGGTGCCGGCGCCGCTGAATTATCGCGGCTTCCCGAAATCCATCTGCACCTCGATCAACCATGTCGTCTGCCACGGCATCCCCGGCGAGCGGCGGCTGGAGGACGGCGATGTGCTCAACATCGACATCACCGTCGTGCTGGACGGCTGGCACGGCGACAGCAGCCGCATGTTCTGCGCCGGGCCGCCGAGCACCAAGGCGCGCAACCTGATCGAGGTGACGTACGAGGCGCTGCTGCGCGGCGTGAACAGGGTGCGGCCGGGCGCGCATCTGGGCGATATCGGCCACGCCATCCAGACCTTCGTCGAGGGCAACCGCTTCTCGGTCGTCCGCGACTTCTGCGGCCACGGCATCGGCAAACGGTTTCACGAGGCGCCGAACGTGCTGCATTTCGGCAAGCCGGGCGACGGGCCGGAACTGAAGCCCGGCATGTTCTTCACCATCGAGCCGATGGTCAACGCCGGCCGGCCGGAGGTGAAAGTGCTCGACGACGGCTGGACCGCCGTCACCCGCGACCGCAGCCTGTCGGCGCAGTTCGAGCACATGGTGGGCGTGACCGAGAACGGGGTGGAGGTGTTCACCTACTCGCCGCTCGGCCTCGACAAGCCGCCCTATCCGACCTGACCCGCCGACCGGACCGGCGCGCCCCCCGCATGGCCTATCCGATCGTCGCGACGCAGCAACTCCGCTTCCGCGACACCGACCGGCTCGGCCACGTCAATAACGCCGTCTATGCCGAGATGTTCGAGGCGGGGCGCGTCGAGATCCTGGTGCCGCTCGGCCTGCTGAGCGGCCCGCACGCCGTGGTGATCGCGCGGCTGGAGATCGACTATCTGCGGGAGATGAACTGGCCGGGCGAGGTGCGGATCGAGACCGGCGTCGCCCGCATCGGCACCAAGTCGCTGCACATGCGACAGCGCCTCCTGGTGGCGGGGGAGGAGACGGCGCGCAGCCGCTCCGTGCTCGCGATCATCGACGTGGCGACCCGCCGCGCGGTGCCGATCCATGACGGCTGGCGCGCGATCCTGGCCCAGTGGCAGGTGCCCGACGCGGGCGCGGACGATAACGCCCCGTAATTGTCTTTTCTCCCACGCGGTCGCGTGGCAGCATTCCCGGCATGGCGCGCGCGATCAAGGGTTTGGCGGATCAGCTTGGCCTGCTGGAGCCGGTGGCACCGGTGCGGGCCGGGGCGCCGGCGGGTGCGGACGGGCATCGCGACCGGCTGCGCGAGCGGCTGCTGACGGCGGGGCCGGAGGCGCTGGCCGACCATGAACTGTTGGAACTGGTGCTGACGCTGGCGATCCTGCGCCGCGACACCAAGCCGATCGCGCGCGACCTGATCGCCCGCTTCGGCAGCTTTGCCGGCGTCGTCGCCGCCCCCCGGCCGGAGCTTGAAGCCGTCGAGAACGTGGGCCGCGCCGGCGCCGCCGCGATCAAGACCGTCCATGCGGCGGCGCTGCGATTCGGCCGTGCCGAGGTGATGAACAAGCCGGTGCTGAACAACTGGGACCGGCTGATGGCGTACCTGAACGCCGCGATGGCGCGTGAACGGATCGAGCATTTCCGGGTACTGTTCCTCGACAATCGCAATCGGCTGCTGGCCGACGAGGCGCAGTCGCGCGGCACCGTCAACCACACCCCGGTCTACCCGCGCGAGGTGGTCAAGCGCGCCCTGGAAGTCCACGCGACGGCGATCATCCTGGTGCATAACCACCCGAGCGGCGACCCGACCCCGTCGCGCGACGATGTCGAGATGACGCGCGAGATCAAGACCGCCGCGAGCTCGTTGGGGATCGTGCTGCACGACCATGTGATCGTCGGCAACGGCAAATGGCTGAGCTTCCGGCAGGAGGGGCTGCTGTAGCCGCTCAGAAGATTCCCGGCTCCGGGCTCTCCCCCGGCGCGCCGTCCAAAAAATCGAAATCGCAGCCGAGATGCGCCTGCGTCACCGAACGCCGATACAGCGCGACGTAGCCCCGATCGCCGCCCGGCAGTTTCGGCGCCACCCGGGCGGCGCGGCGGCGTGCGAGCTCCGCTTCCGGCACCAGCAGATCGAGCCTGCGGTTCGGCACGTCCAGCCGGATGCGATCGCCGTTCCGCACCAGCCCGAGCGGCCCGCCGATCGCCGCTTCGGGGGAGACGTGCAGCACGCAGGCACCGTAGCTGGTGCCGCTCATCCGCGCGTCGGAGATGCGGACGATGTCCCGCACGCCCTGCTTCAGCAGCTTCTTCGGGATCGGCAACTGCCCCCACTCCGGCATCCCCGGCGCGCCCACCGGCCCCGCGTTCTGCAACACCAGCACGGAGTCGGCGGTGACATCGAGATCGTCGCGGTCGATGCGCGCCTTCAGATCGACGATGTCGGAGAACACGACGGCGGGGCCTTCATGGACGAGAAGATGCTCCTCCGCCGCCGTCGGCTTGATCACGGCGCCGTCCGGCGCCAGCGAGCCGCGCAGCACCGCCGTTCCGCCCGCGCCCTTGACCGGGTTTTCCAGCGTGCGGATCACGTCTTCGTTGTAGATCTCGGCGCCCGCGATGGCCTCCCCCAGCGTGCAGCCGGCGACCGTCAGCGCGCCGAGGTGCAGCCGGGAGGCAAGCTGCACCAGCAGCGCCCGCAGGCCGCCGGCGTAATAGAAATCCTCCATCAGATACGTGCCGGAGGGTTTGATGTTCGCCAGCAGCGGCACCCCGGCGGCGATCCGATCGAAACTGTCCATCGACAGGGCGACGCCGGCCCGCCGCGCCATCGCCAGCAGATGCACGATCGCGTTGGTCGAGCCGCCGATCGCCATGTCGACGACGATGCCGTTCTCGAACGCCGCCTCGGTCATGATGTCGGTCGGTTTCAGGTCCTCCCACACCATCTCCACGATCCGCCGGCCGCTGGCGGAGGCCATGCGCTGGTGGCTCGCATCGACCGCCGGGATCGCCGACGCGCCGGGCAGGCTCATGCCCATCGCCTCGGCGATCGACATCATCGTCGCCGCCGTGCCCATCGTCATGCAGGTGCCGGCCGAGCGGGCGATGCCGTCCTCGAGCTCGCCCCACTCCTTGTCGCCGATCAGGCCGGCGCGGCGGTCCGCCCAGTATTTCCAGACATCGGTGCCGCTGCCGAGCGTCACGTTCTTCCAGTGGCCGCGCAGCATCGGGCCGGCGGGCACGTAGATGGCCGGGATGTTGGCCGACAGCGCGCCCATCAGCAGCGCCGGCGTGGTCTTGTCGCAGCCGCCGAGCAGCACGACGCCATCGACGGGGTGGCAGCGGATGATCTCCTCGACCTCCATCGCCAGGAAGTTGCGATAGAGCATGGTGGTCGGCTTCATCATCTGCTCGCCGAGCGACAGCGCCGGCAGTTCCACCGCGAAGCCGCCGGCCGCCTGGATGCCGCGGGTGATGTCGCGCACCCGCTCGGGGAAGTGGGTGTGGCAGGTGTTGAACCCGTTCCAGGTGTTGACGATGCCGATGACCGGGTGGCCGGTGAACTCGTCCCGCCAGAAGCCCATCTGCTTCATCCGGGAGCGGTGGCCGAACGAGCGCAGATCGTCGGGCGCGAACCAGCGCATGGAGCGCAGATCGGTTGGCGTCTTGCGGGGGCGGTCTGACATGCCGTCTGACATGGGGGGACGTGTCCGGTTGGGATTCTTCCCGGTGTTCTCGCGCCGGGCGGCGGCTTGGGCAAGCGGCGGCTTGCATGGCGGGGGGCGTGCCAACTAGGGTGCGCCCCGTCTGATGGGATATCGGGGCGTGGCGCAGCCTGGTAGCGCGCGTGTTTTGGGTACACGAGGCCGCCGGTTCGAGTCCGGCCGCCCCGACCAGATGGTGCGAAGGGAGTGCGGCGGATGGCGCGGGCGAGGATTTTCGAGCAGCCGAAGTCGGCGATGCAGTCCGGCCGGGCCGGCACGGCGGAATGGATTCTGGAGTTCGAACCGACCGCCGCCCGGGCCGACCCGCTGATGGGCTGGATCGGCGGCGCCGACACGCAGGCGCAGGTGCGGCTGAAATTCGAGTCCCGCGACGAAGCCGTGGCGTTCGCGGTGCGCGAGGGTCTGCACTACGAAGTGGAACTGCCGCACGAACGCAAGGTCTTGCCGAAGTCGTACGCGGACAATTTCAGATTCGGGCGCTCGGAGAACTGGACGCATTAGGGAGGATTTGTTGGTCGTGACTGAAGTCAGTCGGGCTTGAAAGCCCCCTCCCCTTTGGGGGGGGCTTCGAGGTGCGGGTCCATCCCTCTCACAAGGAGAGGGGGAGCGGTGGCGCCCTTAGCTCAGGTGGATAGAGCAACAGCCTTCTAAGCTGTGGGTCGCTGGTTCGAGTCCAGCAGGGCGCGCCATGGCTTGGGGGGAGATTGTCAGTATACTAGCTAGACGGGCGCTTCAAAAACTTTATATCCTCGCTTTTGCGGCTCGCAACGCGCTCGACTTGATGGGTGTCGGATAGACCACAAGGTTTGAACTATCTGCTTTGAAGAACTCTAGTTCAAGCAAGTCCCGATTCTGATCTAATTTCAGTGTTACCGATACGGGGACTCCATCGCCGCTTGACAAACGAATGTCGTTCAGCCCCTCACCGAATTTGAGATCCTGCTGCCGATCCTGAATGAAGAACAAGCTTCCCTGGCCGTTCAATTTCATTTTCGCGAAGTTGTCGCATCGAGTCCTATCGAATTCTCGCCGATTGCGGCGATGGATGATTGCACGGAGGCGGGACATCACGAGCTTTATGCCGGCACGACGTTGGCTACCAGGGCGCGGCGGCCGGCCCCGTGCCAGCACGACGGGCACGCTCTTCTATGCGACGGAGAAGCTCTCTCTTTTCCAATCTGCGCTGCCCGCCCTTGTTACGCATGGCTTCGATCTCGCCGGGCGTCTCCGCAATTCCGAGCGCTGCCTTCCGCGCCTCTGCCCGCGCAACCAAATCCCGCAAGAGGATCGTCACCATCAGTTTCTCCGCCGCTCGACTATTCTGTCTTTAGTCCCAGCAATGCGGGGTTGCCCCCCTCATCGCGAATTCGACGCAGAAGATACGCGGAGTCGGCCCCCAGTCCACCCTAACCCGCCCCCGGAATCGCCTGCCGCGCCGCCGTCACATACTCCGCCAGCGTCGCATCCAACCGTTCGTATAACAGCCGATCGAAGGCGTCCGTGCTTTCCCCCGCCTGGGCCTGCTGCAAGGCGGCGATGTAGGTGGGGCGGTCCTCGGGGCGGATGGCGACCGGGGGGTAGCCGCCTCGGATCAGGATCAGGTTCATCAGCAACCGCGCGGTGCGCCCGTTGCCGTCGTCAAACGGGTGGATATCGACGAGGCGGCGATGCGCGGTGAACGCGGTCTCCGGCGTGGCGGGCGCCGCGCCGAGCCACGCCGCGAAGTCGCCCATCAGGGCCGGCACTTCGGCGGGCGAGGGGAACCCGTGGCGGCCGGTCTCGGTCAGCACGTAGCGGCCCTGGGTGGCGTAGCGGCCGGCGATGTCGGGCCTCGAGCGCAGCACCACCAGCCGATGCAGGCCGCGCAAATCCCTCTCGGTCAGTGTCGTTGCCTGCCGCGCCAGATCGCGCACGTAGCGGATCGCCTCGAAATGGTCGATCGCCTCGAGGTGATCCTTCAGCGGCTTGCCGGCGACGGTGATGCCCTGCTCGATGACCATCGTCGTCTCGACGGCGGTCAGCGTGTTGCCCTCGATCGCATTGGACGTGTAGGTGAGTTCGAGGTCCTGCGAATGATCGAAATTCGCGGTGCCGCCGGGCGCGCGGAGGCGCAGCCGATCGAGGTCGGCCTTCCTGGCGGCGATGGCGGCGAGCAGGGATTCCATGGCGGTGTCTATTATCGACGCAAGTGATGCACGATAAAAGCCAAATGTTATCAATGCGCTGGTGGCCTGGCTTACGGCCTGAAAGTTCCGCGCCGCCGACCCGTTGACGCCCCCCACCCGGCGTCGGCACGATGCCGCGCATCCGCACGAAAGGATATTGAACGTGGCGCAACGCATCGTCGATCTGTCGTTGCTGGTCGAGGACAACATGCCGGCGCACAAGCTGTTCCAGCGCCCGGTGCTGACCCGGCATCTGACGCATGAAAGTTCGCTGGCGCTCGGGCTCGGCGTGCCGGGGGACGCGATGACGTTCCAGACCAACTTCATCGCGACGCTCGACCATGTCGGCACGCATGTCGATGCGTTCCTGCACACCAACCCGAACGGCGCCGCCATCGCCGACATGCCGCTCGATCTGTTCATCGGCAAGGCGCTGTGTTTCGACCTGCGCCACATCGGCGACCTCGACGACATCACCGAGGCCGACATGGCGGAGGCCGAGGCCGCCGCCGGCGTGCGGGTGGACGGGCATATCGTGGTGCTCTGCACCGGCTTTCACACGCGGCATTACCCGACGCTCGACAGTGTCTGGAAGAATCCGGGCCTGACGGTGGAGGCGACGCGCTGGCTGCACGCGCGCGGCTCGCGGATGCACGGGGTCGAGGGCCCCTCGACCGACAAGCCGAGCGACAACATCTTCGCCCAGCACCGGCTGTGCCGCGACCTCGGGCTGTCGCATTTCGAGTGGCTGGTGAACCTGGAATCGCTCGTCGGCGTCGGCGAGTTCCAGTTTTTCGGCGCGCCGCTGAAGATCAAGGGCGGCTCCGGCTCTCCGGTGCGCGCGTTCGCGATCGTCAGCGAGCGGGACTGAGGCCGGGCGGGCAGGTCAGCAGCGTGACCTGGCGGGCACAGAGGAAGATCGCGGCGTTGTTGTAGCCGGTGGCGATGGTGGCGAGGCCGGCGAGCAGGCCGACCACGGTGACGATCGCGGCCACCCATTTCTGCACGCGGGTCAGGACGATGGAACGGCGGATTTCGATGCGGTGCCCGTCCCAGTAGAGCTGGCGCCGGCTGTCGATGCCGATGCGGTTGAGGTCTTCCATGCCGATCGGCTCGACGCCGTTTGGCCAGGCGGGCGGCGGCGCGTTCAACGCTTGGCGGCCTTTTCCAGCGCGGCCAGGCGCTTGTCCATCTCGGCGAGCTTGTCGAGCAGCTTGGTCAGGATTTCCGTATGTTTGCCGACGGTCTGTTGCAGCGCGTCGATCTTCTCGATGGCCCTGACGAGCGTGTCACCGATCGGCGTCTTCGCCACCGGTCAGGAGACGCGCCGCAGCAGCCTCTCGGCGCTGGCGGACAGCGCCTCGCCCTTGCGCTCGATGCGGGTCAGCAGCCTTTCGGCCTGCCGAAGCTGGGTCGCGCCTATCACGTCGCCATGCGCGGGCGTGCCCGGTTTCTTCTCGTGCCCCGGTGCCGGAATGGAGCCGTTCCCGATATGCACCGTCTTTGACGTCTTCTGGCTATTGGCCATCGCTACCTCACTTGGCCGATCCTATGCGTAAAACCGACAGAAGATCCATATGGGTCGAACGGTTTGTAGGTCCAGTCGGGCGGATCGCCCGAACCGTAGAGCGCGCGTATGGTTGAGTTGGCAGGACGGCGCGCCTAAGTCTTGACGACAACAGGAGGCATCGATGGCGGATTTCGAGAGAGGGCCGACGCCTGCCGCCGGTGTCAAGGCCGGCAAGAAGGTTCGCCATGCTTCGCCTGCCGCCCCAAAGGCCGACAACGAGGGGACGCGGCGTTCTGTCGTCAGGCGGACCACGATGGAGGACCGGCTCAAGAGCAAGGCCAGGATCGCCGACAGCACTGATTTCCCCCAGGAAAAGAGCCTGGGCCGGTTGTCCCGCGAGGAACGCCGCAAGGCCCTGTTCGGGGAGTGAAGCGGCCGAACCCGCGGCTGCGCCTGCGACTGCCCCGGATCGAGAAGACGCCAAAGGCGGTGTTCCGCAGCCAGTGGTCCGACTTCGCCGGCGTCAAGAAAAACCGTGCCCTCCAGGATGAGTTGCTCGACATAATCGCGAGCGTCGAGCGTGGCGATGGGGTTCCGGAGGAGCATTATCGCGCCGGCATAGATCGCGACCGCGACGGCCTGCTTGAGGAGACAGGCATCATGCACCTGCATCTTGGCGGTAAGGACTCCGACGTGTTGGTCTTCCTGATCCAGTATGCGGATCGGATCGTGTTGCTCGAGACCAACTCGCACGTACATTTCCGTAGCCAGCCGGTCGGCCGGAACATCGTGGCCCTCAGCCAGTCTTGGCTGGCGCATCTGGAGCATGACATGGCCGAGGCCGCTGAGCAGGCCCGGGAGGCGGCCGAGGCGGACGCCCGCAAGCAGGCGGAGGCGCGGCGATCCAGATTGGCGGCGTCGATTGCGGCCTTCAAGGCGAAGGCGGACCCGGAGTAACCGACGGCCGCGTCCCTGGCTTGACTCCCCGATGCCACCCTCCACACTCCGCGCCCAATGAGGGAGGAAAATCATGTCCGATACGGTCCGCCTGACCATGGCGCAGGCGCTGGTGCGGTATCTTGCGGCGCAATACACGGAGATCGACGGCGCGGAAGTGCCGCTGTGCGGCGGCGGGTTTGCGATCTTCGGGCACGGCTCCGTCACCTGCATGAGCGAGCCGTTGCAGGCCGCACAGGACATCATCCCGACATGGCGCGGCCAGAACGAGCAGTCCATGGCGCTGGCCGCCGTCGGCTACGCCAAGGCGATGCGGCGGCAGCGCTTCATGTTCGCGCTGTCCTCGATCGGTCCGGGTGCCACAAACATGGTCACGGCGGCCGGCGTCGCCCATGCCAACCGGCTGCCGGTTCTGCTGCTGTCCGGCGACACGTTCGCGAGCCGGCTGCCCGACCCGGTGCTGCAACAGGTCGAGCATTTCGGCAATCCGTCGATCACCGTCAACGACACGTTCAAGCCGGTGACGCGCTACTGGGACCGGATCACGCGGCCCTCGCAGTTGCTGTCGTCGCTGCCGCAGGCGCTGGCGGTGCTGCTCGACCCCGGCGAGTGCGGTCCGGCATTCCTCGCGCTGCCGCAGGACGTGCAGGCGGAGGCGTATGACTACCCGGCGAAGTTCTTCGAGCGGCAGGTGCGCGCGGCACGGCGGCCGCATCCCGACCCCGACGAGATCCGGCGCGCGGCGGCGGCGATCCGGGCGGCGCGGCGCCCGCTGATCGTCTCCGGCGGCGGCGTGCATTATGCGCAGGCGGAGGCCGCGTTGCAGGGGTTCGCGGAGCGGCACCGGCTGCCGGTGGCCGAGACCATCGCCGGACGCGCGGCGCTGCCGCACACGCATCCGCTGAATGTCGGGCCGATCGGCGGGCTCGGCTCGACCTCGGCCAACGCGATGGCGAACGAGGCGGACCTGATCATCGCGGTCGGCACGCGGTTACAGGATTTCGTCACGGGATCGTGGTCGCTGTTCCAGAATGCCGACGCACAGATCGTCGCGATCAACGCCGCGCGGTTCGACGCGACAAAGCACACCGCGATCCCCGTGGTCGCCGACGCGCGCGCCGCCTTGAACGTTCTCGACGAGGCGCTGGAGGGGTTTGCCGCGCCGGCCGACTGGGCGGCGCTGGCGGCGCATCGCTATGCGGCGTGGAACGAGGCGGTGGATGCGCGCGTGCGCGCCGGCAACGACATCCCGGTCACTTATGCGCAGGTCGTCGGTGCGGTGAATCGCGCGGCGCTGCCGGGCGACACGGTGCTGACGGCGGCGGGCGGGCTGCCCGGCGAGCTCAACATGAACTGGAAGGCGCTGTGGGCCGGCGGCGTCGATGTCGAATTCGGCTATTCCTGCATGGGCTATGAAATCGCCGGCGGCTGGGGCGCGAAAATGGCGCGGCCGGAGCACGAGACTTTCGTGATGGTCGGCGACGGCAGCTACCTGATCATGAATTCCGACATCCTCAGTTCGGTGATGAGCGGGCACAAGCTTGTCGTCGTCGTCTGCGACAATGGCGGCTTCGCGGTGATCGACCGGCTGCAACGCGCCAGCGGCAACGCCAGCTTCAACAATCTGCTGAAGGACTGTCGCGCCGTGGCGCAGGTGAAGGTCGATTTCGCCGCGCACGCGCGGGCGATGGGCGCGAACGCGGAGACGGTGCGCAGCATTGCCGATCTCGGCGCGGCTCTGACGCGCGCCCGCGGGGCCGAGCGCACGTCGGTCATCGTCATCGACGTCGACACCTATGGCTGGACGCCGAATGATGCGTGGTGGGAGGTCGGCATCCCGCAGGTCAGCGAGCGTGCCGAGGTGCTGGCGGCTGGCGCTGCATGGGACGAAGGGCGCAAGCATCAGCGGCGGGGCGTGTGAGCGCCATCGCGGGAAACCTCAGAACTGGGCGGTGATCTTGGCGAGGAAGCGCCGCTCTGTCGGCAGGCCGTTGCTGGTGACGATGCGCGCCTGATTGAATTGCTCCGCCGTTCCGGACAGCGTGAGCCGCTCCGTCAGCTTGTAGCCGATACGCGCGTTGATCGAGAGGTAGTTGGCCACCCGGACGGCGCTGAGAAGCGGCGTGCCGGGCGGCAGGACCGGAACGAACAGCTTGTAGTCGGTCCAGCTCGATTCCCAGCGCGCGGCGGAATCGAATTCCCATTTTCCGATGCTGTAGCCGCCACCGAACTTGACGGTGTGTTCCGGCGTGCCGTGCTGGTAGTCGAGATTGGTGGTCGGCGGGTCCGTGCGCGCGATCGCCAGATCGTCGGTGACGGAGGCGAAGGAGTAGTTGGCGAACCAGCGGAAGCCGGATTCCGAATGCCCCTTGACGCCGAGTTCCAGGCCGAGTTCGTGGCTCGAGCCGATATTGTCGATCAGGCCGACCGGGCCGATCGGCGTCAGCACCGGCCTCTCGTCATACAGGCCGCCGATCACGTCGGTCTGGGTCTGATAGAACAGCGATGTCCGCAGCGTGGAACCAAGACCCGGCACGTCCCTGTCGTAGCCGAGTTCGTAGTTGCCGACGATCGTCGGATTGACGTCGGGATTGCCGTTCACGACATAACCGAAATCCACCAGGCTTGGTGCCTGCAATCCGCGTGCGGCCATCAGGCGCAGCGTGTCGCGGTCGGTGACTTTGTAGACCAGCCCTGAATTGAAACTCTCCGCCGTGAAGCTGCGATCGTAGTCCGCCAGCGTCAGGCCGTTCGGCAGGTACGGCCCGAACACGGTCGGGCCGGACTTGCCGAGAAAGACGCTGTCCACGCGCACGGCGTTGGTCAGCGACAGGTCGGGCGTGATGTCCCAGTTCCACATCAGCGAGCCGGCCCATAGGCTGTATCCGATCGTGCCGCCGAAGATGCTGGTGGCGGAACTCTGACCTGTATTGTTCCGATATTCCACGCCGACCCGCAGTGTGTGGTCGGCCGACAGCTTGAACAGATCGCTGGCCTGAACGACGTAAACGTCATCGGTCTCGGGCGAATGGAGCAGCGGCAGGTCGAACGCGAGCCCGTTGTGATAAGCGTTCAGATTGATCAGCCCGTATTGCGTGTCCGCCGCGAGCTGCGTGCCCACCGAGTTCGTGCGCCAGTTCTCGCTCAGCAGGATTCCTGCCGGTATTTCATTGTATGTCTGCGAACTGGATTTCGATGCGCTGAGCTCCAGTTCCACGCCTGGCGCGAGCTTGGCTTTTCCGTCGGCGCTGAGCGAGCCGCGCTCGGGTTCCGGCACCTGGCCGTAGGCATCGGGATGGTAGAACTCGCTCGCCAGATAGCCGCCGGCCGAGATGCGCAGGCCGGCGACGTCGTAGGCATGTACGGTGGTGATCGCAGACCCCTCGGCCAGACTTTGTGTGCCGGTCTGCGCGGTCACGCTGTTGACGCTGTCGCCGAGCGGATCGTAGGTGATGATGTTGATCACGCCACTGGCGGCGTTGAAGCCGAACAGCGCCGAGTTCGGGCCCTTGACGATTTCGATCTGCCGGATCTCATCCAGTTCGACCGGGATGGTGTTCCATGCGACAACGCCGTAATCGTCGAAATAGACCTGCCTGCCGTTGACCAGCACCAGCAGATGCGGATTGGCTGCCTGATTGTAGCCTCGAATGCCGACATCGGCATCGCCGAACGCATCGCGCCGCACATCGACGCCGCTGACGAACTGTAGCACGTCGGGAAGGTTGTCGGCGCCGGAACGGCGGATGTCGTCCTGCGTGATGATCTCCATCGTCACAGGCGCTTCGCTGACCTTCTGCGGCTTGCCGGTCGCGGAGGTCGTCACCGGTTCGCCGAACACCTGTTCCAGCGCGCCATAATCCACCGACTGCGCGGCGGCATGTGGCGCCTTCACGGCGGACAGGACGAGCGTCGATGCGCCTGCCAGCAGAAGGGAGCGGAGTGGGCCAGGCCGGGCCATCGTCGATCTTTCCTGCACGGACATCAGAATTCGTGGATCATCATGCGGAACGCAGCGGCGAACCCGACATTGGCCGCGCTGGCGGCGGCGCGGTTCAATGTGATCTCCACCTTTGGGTCCGACCTGATCGCCACGATGCATTTGCCGGCTTGCACCTGGTCCACCTCGCCGCTGGCGCAGACGATGTTGTGGGCCTTTGCCGCCGCCATGACCGCCGCGCCCGAGGCCCCCTGCGCCGCGATGATCGCGACAAATCCGGCGCCGTCGCCGAGCGCGGCGACATCGACGAGTTTCGGCTTGAGCGTCGCCGTCCCGACCTTCAGCCCGTCGCCGAAATATCCGGCGATCGCTTCTGCGTCTTTTCGGGATGCATCGTTGCCGTCGGCATAGACGACCGCCACCACGCCGTCGGCCGCGACCGCTGGATCAAGGAAGCCAAAAATCCTGCCGAGGATCAGCACGTCCTTCGGCGTCAATGTCGCCGCGCGCGCAACCCGCATCGGCAACGCAAGCGCCAGCGCGCCGAGGCTGGCGGTGAGCAGATGGCGTAACCAGACGTGCCGCCCGCCGAGTCCCACCGTGCCTCCGCCGTTTCGCTTGGCGGGGTTTGCCGGATCGCGATGAAAAATCGCTAAAGATCGGTATTCGAGACCAATCGATTTACGATTGGCCGACCGTCCGAGATGTCACCCGGCCAGTGCCGCCAGCCACGCGCGCACGCCGGCCGCGTCGCCGAAACTGTCCGGCACGCGCAGACCCATTCCGCCGAGGGCGCGCGCCTCGCGAAATCCGTCGAGGTCGGTCACGTCGTCACCGACATAGACGGGCACGCGGCCGGCGAATGGCGGGCGGGCCATCAGGGCCGCGACGGCGGTGCCCTTGTCGGCGCCGCGCGGCTTGACCTCCCACACCATCGAGCCGGGCAGCACGCGATGCGTGTCGGTGCCGGCGATGATGGCGTGCGCCGCCGCCTCCAGCGCCGCGCCAGCCTCAGGTGCCCGGCGGTAATGCAGCGCGAAACCGCGCGGCTTGCGCTCGAACAACGCGCCGGGATGCTGCGCCACCGCCTGCTCGGCGGCGGCGATCCATGTGTGCGGGACGTCGGGCAGAGCCACTCGCTGCAACGGTGCCCCGGCGGCAAACCGGATGGCGCCGCCATGCTCGCCGGCGATCGCCGTCACCGTGTCCGGCAGCAGCGCCTCCACCTGCTCGACCGGGCGGCCGCTGACGATCGCGAGTGCGCCGCCGAGTTTCGTGCGCAGCGTGCGCAGGACCGGCGGCAGCGTGGGTGGCACCACCACTGCCTCCGGCGTCGGCGCGATGTCGATCAGCGTGCCGTCCATGTCGAGCAGCAGCGCCGCGTGGGCAGGCAACGCGATCATTCGTGGCAGGCGGCGGCGCGGATGTCGTAGGTCGGGCTTTGCAGCACCGAGAGGCCGGGGGCGGAGGCGATCATCCAGCCGTGGAACGGCGGGCCGCCGGCGTGGCTGTCGGTGATGTCGAGGAACGCGGTCGCGTCGGCCGGCTGGTCGGGCGGGCGCACGTCGCAGGCACGCACGGCGACGGTGAGCGAGCCGAAATTTTTCGACTGGCCGACGCGAACGGTGAGCCTGGTGGCGCGCGCGGTGATCTTGTCGAGCGCCACCAGTTCGGCGACGGGCTTCGGCAGCCAGATGTTCGGCAGCGGCGGCGCCGGGGTCAGCACGGGCGCCGCCGGGGGCGCCGTGGTGGCGGTGCCGGTGTCGGTTTTGCCGGAGTCCGATCCCGCGTCGGGGGTCGTGGCAGGCGGGGAATTCGGCGTCGCCAGTGGCGTCGGCGTCGTTTGCGCGAGCGCGGTGGTGACGGGCAAAAGCAAGAGAGCCGCGCCGAACAGCACGCGAAGCCTCGTCCCACGCCGGTCGCACGCAATCATTCGGCCGCGGGTGCTCGCCGGGGGCTGACCAGATCGCGCACCATGCCGGCCAGGATCTCGCGCATCGCCGCTTCGTCGACGCCCATCAGCACCGCGTCCTCGAACACGTCTTGCAGCGATTGCGCGAGGTCCGCGTGATTCTCGGCCAGCATTTTCAGCTTGTCGCGGCAGGCGATCGGCTTGCCGTCGGCGCCGGGCCACGCGGCGGGCGGCTTGGCGGTCATTTTGTCTTCGGCGCCGCCGGAAGGGGCGCGGCGGGGGCGTCGCCGGCCGGCTTCTGCGAGCTCAGGTTGCTCGCGGAGAAGATGAACTTGCCGAGCAACTGCTCGATGCTGATCGAGGACTGGGTGATCGTGATCGCGTCGCCCGGTCCCAGCATGGCGGTGTCGCCGCCCGGCTCAAGTGACAGGTACTTGCCGCCGAGCAGGCCGTCGCTGGTCACGGCGGCGCTGCTGTCCTTGGGGAGTTTCACGGTGTCGGCGACGGTGAACTCGACGACGGCCTGATAGCTGGTCGGGTTCAGATGCGAGCCGGTGACGCTGCCCACCTTGACGCCGGCGACGCGCACGTCGGCGCCGACCGAAAGCCCGTCGATCGCATCGAAGCTGGCATGAAGCGTGTAGCCGCCGCCGATGCTGCGACCGGTGTGGGCGACCGCGTAGCCGAGGAAGGCGAACGCCACCACCAGCACGACTGCGCCCGCGATCAGATCCGAGCCGGTCCGTTTGGCCATGTCGGGACTATTCCGCGTCCGCCGCGTCGGGTGTCCACGCCTCGTAGTCGCCGGTCGCGCGGGCGCGCTTGCCGCCCTGATAGTCGTGGCCGGCGGGGCGATAGCCGGCGGGCGTGCCGGTCGGATTGGATTGGTGCGGCTTCATCCAGGGGCGCGGCGCGACGACGGTGATCGGCGCGTCCGTCGTGTAATGCAGCCAGGCGTGCCATTCCGGCGGCACCTTGCTGGCCTCGGGCGGCCCGGCATAGTCCACCCAGCGCCGCGTGCGGATGTGCGGCCGGATGCGCCGGTCCTCGTAATACACGTTGCCGGCGCTGTCGCGGCCGACCTGGCGGCCGTTCAGCAGGGTGAAGATGCGCGTGCCGAGATTCATGCCGCAGATATACGCGCGCGCCGGCATGTGGTCCACCTCGCCGCCGCCGCGGCCGGTTCTCCACAGGATTTTGTGGCGGCGCGGCGCCGGGGCCCAAAATATGCTTCCGAGTCGGGCGGCCTCCGCCTACGATCCGGTGCATGAAGCCGAGCAAAACGCCCCCTTCCGGCCCGTGGCGCGGTGTGCGCACGCGCACCGTCGCGGTCTCGCCCGATCCCGACGACGACGTGGCGCGGCGGACGACGCTGCCGTTCGCCTGGGACGATCGCGCCGCGATGGCGCTCGCGGCGCTGGTGCCGGGGCACGGCGCAATCAATCTCGAGCGGGCGGCCGATTCCTGGATCGGCCCGATCGCGGAGCGGGCGCGGCAGGCGCGGGTGCAGCCCGATCTGGCCGAGCGGCTGCGGCTGCTGCTGATCA
>Ga0116226_10000681_pt1 | contig 28981 bp, 27 predicted proteins | sample S1TSphfallax_FD_89692 | JGI IMG/M metagenome (GOLD analysis project Ga0116226, IMG submission 89692) | Host-associated microbial communities from peat moss isolated from Minnesota, USA - S1T2_Fa - Sphagnum fallax MG | ecosystem: Host-associated > Plants > Peat moss > Unclassified | place: USA...
GCCGAGATCATCGGTCGTGATGGAGAATTTCCCACCAGTCTCAACCGGGCTCAGTAGGAAACTAAGCTTGCCATGCTGACCGACCGTCGCCCCGATCGTGCCGCTGAGCAGCGTGTGGCGCGCAATGTCGGCGTGGATATCGGCGGTGCGCAGCTCCTGCTTGGGACCCAGCGTAACAAGATCACTCTTGATGTCGAGCACAAGATGCGGTCCGGCCGTGTCGGCTTTGCTCGTGGTGTCATCGAGCTTTTTGCGGATCGGCGTCAGATCAAGCGCCGGGCCATTCAAGCGGATCTGCCACGGCTTATCGGGCGCATGATCGATCGTACCCACGACGTTGGTACCGCCCAACAGCAGCTTGGCCACATCAATATGGGACACGGAACTACCTGAGATATCGACCCGGCCGTCGATCGCGAGATCGTCGGCCTTTACATGCAGCTTATCAATCGACCGGACGTGATCGTCCAGTATCTTGACGGTGAGCGATGCCATGCCGGGGGTACCGGGTGGCTTGTCCCATCCGGCCCATTCAATCGCAAGCTCGGCAGGTTGTAGGCCAAGCGTAACGTCGGCTTCGGAGCGATGATCGTCGAGTTTGCGATAGACCGCCACGGCATCGACCGGCCCTTGCAGATAATCCGGCAGCGAATCGAGATCGAAGCGCTGCCGCGCGTGATCGTCGAGCCGTGCAGCGACATGGACCTCACTTTCCGGTCCGGTGGTGCCGGAAATGCGCTGCACCCACGTCACCGTCGCCGGGACACCGTCCAGCTTGCCCGCGCCGTCCAGCGTCACGCTGCGATGATCGAGGGTGAGCGCGAAATTACCGTCACTCAAATCTCGCCCAAAAGCCGCGTCCTTGAGACCAAGATCGGCGATCTGCGCCTTGGCACCATAATCGACCGCATCAAACGGCAGATCTTTTTTCAGCGGCAACTGAAAATGCAGCGTTCCGTCAACCGTCCCCGCGGTTTGGGTCGGATCGACACCAATCTGCTTTGCCAGTTGCAGCCGCGGCACGTCCAGTACGCCCAGCACATCGGCGACCGGCCCGCGAATGCCGGTATCGATAGTCAAGGCCTGTGCCAGCCCATCGAGCCCATCGACTAGCACCCGGCCCTGTGGAATTGTCAGCCCCCGCAAATGTCCCGAGGTGATCGCGAAATCAAGACGCTGGGGTGAGATCGTCGCCGTCGCATCGACGCCGGTGAGTTTGGGTAGACCAGGCAGATAGACAATCGTGGCGTTGCTGACGATCAGCCGTCCCGTAAGTCCGGACAGGGCAACCGGGTCTACGGTTGTCGGATCATAGGTAAGGCCAGCTTCGACTTTGAGATCGTCAAGCGTGCCAACTGACATGTTGGTCGTCACCCATTCTCGCGCATCGGCCGCAATGGATGGTGGCCAGATCTGATCGAACCGATCGATCGGTACATGGTGCAGTGTGGCCGTCGCCTTGATAGGCATCGGATGGCCCGGCCGCGCCGCCGGATTGAGATCCGCCGGCACATGCGACAACACGGCATTGGCTTCGATCGTCGGGCCGCCTAGATCGACGAAGAACCGAGACAGTGTGAACTGTGCCACCGATGGATCATAGGCGGCATCGAGCAGCAATTGCCTTTCGACCAGCGCGCCTTGCGAAAGTTTAGCTGAGACCAGCGAGCCACTACCGCCCGTCAGATGGAATTGGGTCCCGCCCAGCCGCATCGCACCGACATCGAAATTCCCGGTGACGTTGCCATCAAGGACCGCGCGTAAGCCGCCAAACGGCCCGAGCGTTGCCGGCAGCGCATCCGCCAAAGTCGCTGGATTCAGCCCCCGTAACGCAACATTGAAGCCCAGTTGGCGGCTGTTGCTGTCGAAATGCAGCGATGCGTCGGCCTGCGCCTTTGCATTGGCCAAAGCGACGCTGCCGCCGAATTCCGCATCAAGACCGATCGGTGAGCGCGAAACTGCTGCATTTCCCGCCCTAAGCTGCCAACTCAGGCCGGTGGCACGATCATCAACCGTAACGTCCGCACGCTCAATCGAAATGCGGTTGAGACGGCCAAGCGGGTCACCCGGTCTTGGCGTACCGGAGATCGAGCGCAGCATCTGCGGCACCGGCTCTTCGGGTGGGGTATAGTCGGTCGGCGGGCTCGGTATCGCATCGGCGCCGGCTTGCACACCGATTTCGCCATTGGCCGCACGGATAATCAACAGCTTGGGCGCAATCGCCGTCAGCCGAGTCGGAGCCACCTCGCCTTGCGCTAGCGCCTCGAGGCTGAGCGAAACGGCGAGCTTTGGCAAGGTCAAGACGGTAGCACCGCCGGAGTCGGTAACCTTCAGATCATTGGCGACAAGATCCACCGTCGCGTGGCCAGTTCCCCAGCTAACCGACGTAGAGCGAAGCTCGACCGTCAGCGGGTCGGCCGCCCGATTGAGCGCTTCGGTCAAAATAGGCGTCAGGAAATCCACCTCGATCGGCCCGATCTGTAGCCGTATTGCCAACAGAACCAAGCCCAGCAGCAGAATGCCGGCCAGCGCCGCGACCCCATCGACCAGCGCGATCACGACCCGTCGACCGATCAGTCGACCCCGACGCACACGCGGCGAAGGCGTCGGTTCGCTCATGAAGGATTGACCATGGGCACCAAGGTAGACCTTGATTTCCGCCCCAATTCCACGACATCAAGCCTCCGGCAAGACGGCGTCGCTGCTCGTGTGCGCAAAATCACAGGCTGCCGTTTTCGGAAAGACAGCTCATGACGCGAGACATTGCGGGACCGCGGACCCCGCCTGGGACCAGCGATCCGGTCCAGGCGGCGATCGAATGGTCCCGCTGGTTTGATAGAGCAACCCGCCAGCAGCCGGCGCTGCGCAGCGCCATGTTGGACGCGGCCAATCCGCCGGGACGGCAATGGCTTGACGCGCTCTTTGGCAATTCCCCCTACCTCACCCGTCTTGCCTTGCAGGATCCGGATTTTGCTGTTGCAGCACTGAATCACGGAACGGATGCCACCTTGGCCGAACTGCTCGACGCGCTCAATCGCGAAGATCAGGGACAAAGCCGCAGTCAGATAATGGCACGTCTGCGCATTGCCAAACGGCGCGCCGCGCTGCTGATCGGTCTCTCCGACATTGCCGGGATCTGGCCGCTGTCGCAGGTCACCGCGGCACTCTCCAGATTGGCGGATATTAGCCTGTCGCTGGCGCTGAGTTACCTGCTTCGCGAGGCCGTGGCGAGAGGCGATCTCAGCCTCGGCGGTACGGCGGCGCTGGATCGCGGCGTAATCATTCTCGGCATGGGCAAGCTCGGCGCTCAGGAACTCAATTATTCGAGCGATATCGACCTCATCATTCTGTTTGATCCCGACTTACTATCATACGGCGGCCGCGATTCCGTTCAGGCGATGATGGCGCGTCTGACGCGGGATCTGGTTCGCTTGATGGAGGAACGCACGGCCGACGGGTATGTGTTCCGAACGGACTTACGGCTGCGACCCGATCCGGCATCCACGCCGCTCGCCGTTTCGGTAGGCGCCGCCGAAAGCTATTACACCAGCGTTGGACAAAATTGGGAGCGGGCCGCGCTGATCAAAGCACGTCCTGCGGCCGGGGATATCGCCGCCGGGACCGATTTTCTGACCCGACTCGCACCTTTCATATGGCGCAAGCATCTGGATTTCGCGGCAATCCGCGACATTCACTCAATCAAACGGCAGATCGATGCGCGCCAGGGCGATCCAACCGCGTCGCTTGGCGGCTACAACGTCAAGCTTGGCCATGGCGGGATTCGCGAGATCGAGTTTTTCGCTCAGACCCAGCAACTGATCTGGGGCGGTCGTCTCCCCCAATTGCGCCAGCGCGGTACGATTGAGACGCTCCAGAGTCTGGCCTTGACCGGGCGCATCGAGGCGTCCGTGGCGGATGATCTCAGCGAAGCCTACGGTTTTCTGCGGCAGGTTGAGCATCGGCTGCAAATGATTGACGACAATCAGACCCACAGTTTGCCAGTGGACCCGGCCGGCTTTGCCCGAGTCGCGATTTTTCTCGGCTATGACGATGCCGATGAATTCTCTGGGGCGCTTCGACTCCACATCGATCGGGTGCAGCATCATTTCCGCGCCTTGTTCCCGGATGCGCCGTCACTCGCGTATGATGGCAATTTGGTGTTTACAGGAAAAGAGAGTGATCCTGAGACTCTGGCGACGCTCAAGCGGCTGGGGTTCCAGGATCCTGAACGACTCGCTCAAGCCATTCGCGGCTGGCATCACGGTCGGATCCGGGCCACTCGATCTGCTCGAGCGCGCGAACTATTAACCGAATTGCTGCCAAGCTTTCTGAAACGGCTCGCCGAGACAGCCGAACCGGATACCGCCTTCATGCGGTTCGATGAATTCCTGAGCCGGCTGCCGGCCTCCGTGCAGCTTCTATCCTTGTTCCAGCACCGCCCCGAATTGTTCGGACTGCTCGCCGAGATCTTGGGCGAATCGCCCCTCTTGTCACGTCATTTGGCAAGGCGGCCCTCTCTGCTCGATGCCGTGCTCGCTGGTGATTTCTTTGCCGCACTGCCGGATGACGGGGAAACCGCATTGCGTCAGTTGAACAACGATCTGGCATGGCTCTTGTCGGCAGCCCGTGATTTCGAAGATGTGCTGAACTTGACGCGGCGCTGGGCCAGCGATGCGCAGTTTCAAATCGGTGTCCATCTGCTGCAGGGCCGCATCCGGGGCGAGCGTGCGGGCCGCGATTTCGCGCTGATAGCGGAAGCGGTGATTGCTACATTGCTGTCGCCTGTCGAAGCGGAATTTGCGCGTCACCATGGCATGATACTTGGCGGTCGCTTCAGCGTGCTGGCGCTCGGCAAACTCGGTAGCCGCGAGATGAACGCGCTGTCGGACCTCGATCTTGTGTTCATCTATGATGCGCACGACCCCGACGAGCAATCGCACGGTCCGAGACCACTGCCAGTCGCCACCTATTTTGCCCGTCTCGCGCAGCGCATGATCAATGCGCTGTCGGCGCTGACCGCGGAGGGTGGACTATACACAGTGGATATGCGCTTGCGGCCCAGCGGCAATGCCGGCCCGATCGCCTCGGCGCTCAATGCATTCCGGCGCTATTATGACGAGCAGGCCTGGAGCTGGGAGCTGATGGCGCTGACGCGCGGTCGGGTGATCGCCGGTGATCCTGGCCTCGCGACCGAAGTCACCGATGCGATTCGGGCGATTTTAACCCGGCCACGCGATACGACCCAACTGCTCGATGACGTCGCGGGAATGCGAAACCGAATTTCCAAGGCGCATCCGCACCCAGCCCTCTGGGACAGCAAGCATCGGCGCGGTGCTCTGGTCGATCTTGAATTCATTGCACAATATTTGGCGCTGGCCCACGCACCGACAAACCCTGAAATCCTTGATTGCGCCACAGATGGGCTGTTTGTTCGCCTCTCGGCTAGCGGGTTTGTTGAACTGGCCGACGCCACGCTCTGCCGCGATGCCCTGCATTTTTGGCATCATGCCCAGCAGCTTTTGCGCGTGTCGCTGGGCAAGGTTGAAGGCGAGGATGTGCCTCGCGAGTTACTTGACCACGCGCTCGCCCGCGCCTGCGGCATCGAAGACCGGACATCGCGCCAGGCTTTGTTCGATGCCATGGCGGCGCGGGTGCTCTCCGTCTATGAAAAGATCATCGCGGCACCTGCCGCTTTGCTTGAAGATCGTCAACCCAGGGAGACCCCGATACCATGGCCCTAGCTCAAGGCGACACTGCCCCCGATTTTACGCTACCGACCGACGGTGGCGGCGAGATTTCACTGGCCGCACTCAGCGGCAAGACAGTGATCCTTTATTTCTACCCGAAGGACGATACGAGCGGCTGCACCAAGGAAGCGTGCGGCTTTCGCGATCAGCTCCCGGATTTCTCCGGCGCCGATGCCGTTGTGATCGGCGTGTCAAAGGATTCGGTCGCGAGCCATGACAAATTCAAAGCGAAATACGATCTGCCTTTCGCGCTGGCATCCGATAAGGACAGCGATGTCTGCGAACGCTATGGCACCTGGGTCGAAAAGAGCATGTACGGGAAGAAATATATGGGGATCGAGCGCGCCACCTTCGTGATCGACAAGGCAGGCAAGATCGCCCGCATCTGGCGCAAGGTCAGCGTAACCGGCCATGTCGAAGAAGTGCTGGCTGCGGTGAAGGCCGCTTGATGGAGGCGGCGGTCAGCCTGATCGACGGCGCGGCCGCCATCCTTCGCACACCGGATCCGATCGAAAAGGCCAGTGCGACCCGGTCCTTGGCATCAATGTGGCGTTCTGGTGAACTGGAGATTGGGACGATCGGCCCCCTGCCCGATCGGCCGGCGCGCCCCGCGCTACCGGTATTGCGCCTGCCGCGGGACATGCCGAAACGTCGGGCCGGCGGCGCGCGGGAGAGCCGCGTGGCACTATTGCACGCAATAGCCCATATCGAACTGAATGCACTTGATCTTGCCTGCGACCTGATCGCCCGATTTCCAGCAATTGGGCCTGGCTGTCTTGATGATTGGGTCCGGGTTGCCGACGAAGAGGCAAAGCATTTCCTGCTCCTGACCCACCGCTTGGCGCTGCTAAATGCCGCCTATGGCGACCTCCCGGCCCATGACGGGCTCTGGCAGGCGGCAGAGACGACCGCCGGCGATCTAAAGGCGCGACTGGCGATCGTGCCCTTGGTACTGGAAGCGCGTGGGCTCGATGTGACGCCCACTATGATCCGATCACTTGAACAGGCTGGCGACGAGGAGAGTGTCGCCGTTCTAAAAGTGATTTACGACGAGGAAATCGGCCATGTCGAAATTGGCAAGCGCTGGTTCGATGTGCTCTGCGCACGCGATGCTTTGGATCCAACCGAGACGTGGCAGGCGCTGGTTCGGCGCTATTACCGCGGCGCACTGAAGCGGCCATTTAACGATGCCGCACGGCAGGCGGCAGGCATGCACAGCGCAGCTTACGAAGCGCTGGCCTGATATAAGTCGGTGCGATCGGGATCCCCCGACCGCACCAATCTTTTCGCCTACTTGAGAACGCCGCTCGCCTTCGCGATATGGGTCGCGATGGCATCCATCAGCGGCGGCGAGAGGCAGTCATAGGGCTCCAGGCCCAGTTCCTTCAGCCGAGCGCGGACGGCGCCTTGATTTTCCGGCAGCGCACCGGATTCGATGATCGACGACACGAATGCTGCAAAGCCCGGCGCGGACCAGCCGGTTTCCGGCGACAGTTCGGTATGCACGAAATCGAGGCCGTAGAACGGATGGCCGGTATTCTCGATGCGACCATACAAATGCACGCCGCAGCCAGTGCAGGCATAACGTTGAATCGTGGCACTCGGATCGACGATCTTGAGCTTGTCACCGTTCTCGAGCACGCTCACCTTGTCGCGCGACACGACCGCAACGACCGAGAACTGTGCGCCTTCTGGCTTCCAGCATTTGGTGCAGCCACAAGCGTGATTATGTGCCGTCTGCGAGGCGACGGACACCTTGACCGGGTTGGTGGCGCATTTGCAAACCAGCGTCCCGCCGGCGAATCCAGCAACTTCCGGTGCAATTCCCTTATCGACCGACGGATGAATTGATACTGACATAATTTCCTCCTGACATGACTACTAACGAATGACCGGTATTCCGGCGCTAAGACGAGACATAAGACCATGCTGCCACGTTTTCCGGCAGCCCCCAAAAACAAGACGACGCTCACGCCAAAAGACTGCGCCGGAGGCGGGAGCGAGCAAACCGGACAATCAGGGTAGCGGCGGCCTAACGCAACAGCGGAAAAGCGACCACAGTCTGCTACTTAAGTTCAAGGTCCGGGATCAATGAGCGTATGAATCGCGCTCAGCGTCGGGACGCTCCAAACGCCGTCATCGCGGCGGTGCAGGGAATGGGCTGGGTTGAGCAGCACGCGATGGCCGATTCCGGCCACCTGCGCTGCAACCATGTCATGCTCGGAATCGCCGATCGCCCAGGACGTCGGGGGGTCGAGACCCAGCTCCGCAATCGCTTGAAGAAACATGCCCGGTTTGGGTTTACGAAAATCGCTGTCGCGTCGATAGGCCCCAATCCCCTCCGTCGGATGGTACGGGCAGTGATAAATCGCGTCGAAAGTGATGCCACGCCCGGAAAACTCGCGGCGCATCCAGGCCATCAGGCGATCGAAATCCGCTTCGGTAAAATAGCCCCGCGCGATCCCCGACTGGTTGGTGGCGATGGCGAGCCGGTATCCGTCTGCGCTGAAACGCTGCAAGAGTGGGAAAATGCCCTCGACGAAGACGCATTCCTCGATCCGCCACAGATAATGCGTATCGATATTGATAATGCCGTCGCGATCCAGAATCAGGCCGCGCGCGCGGGGAGGTTCGGAAATCTCACTCATCAGGCGAGGATAGAGCATCATCCTTGCGCGGCAATGCCGATCTTCTTATGCTTTGCCGGAGATGGTTCCCTTCGGGGATCAAAAGGGAACGCGGTGCGGGCAGATTGCCCAACGCCGTGGCTGCCCCCGCAACTGTAAGCGGTTAGCCGACGCCATGAAGCCACTGGGACATCGGTTCCTGGGAAGGCGGCCGAGGCGCTAAGCCGTGAGCCAGGAGACCTGCCATCAATCCGTGGTCACACGTGAGCAGGCTGGGCGGGGTGCACTAGTCGGGAGCAATGCGCGACGCCCATTGGTTTTTTTGGGCTCGGGCTGCGTTTCAGCTCGCGGTGACGTGCCACATCGTTACACGCGAGTACCCTTTAAAGTGGATAATACCCTTTTCCTGTCGGTCAGGGCGGTGGCCCTTATCTCGCTGTCATGCCTATTGAATCCCGCAACCGCCCAAGCCGATTCGGATCCGATGACGACCATCATCGTGACAGCTGATCGCATTCCCTTGCCGCTGGCCCTCACCGGTAGCAGCGTGTCCGTCATTACGTCCGACGATCTGGCCCAGCAGCAAATCAACACGGTTTCCGATGCATTACGCCAGGAGCCCGGAGTCGGGGCTGACCGGACCGGCGGCGTCGGCGGCACGACCGCCGTGATGCTGCGCGGCTTTGACGGGAAGAACGTCAAGATCCTCATCGACGGCATCGACGTTGCCGACCCGTCCGCCGCCGCATCGCAATATGATTTCGCGGATCTCCTGACCGGCGACACATCGCGGATCGAAATCGTGCGCGGTCCGCAAAGCACGCTCTATGGATCCGACGCGATGGGCGGCATCATCAATATCGTGACCAAATCCGGCCGGACCGACCCGGGCGGAAGCGTGACTCTGGAAGGCGGCAGCTATGGCACCGTCGATGGCAATGCCGCACTCCGCGGTATGGTGGGCGATCTCGACTTTGCCGCGACTATCGCCGGCCTGCATACGGACGGGATCATCGCCGCCGATCAGAAGAACGGGAACCAGCAGCACGATCCGTACAACAATATCACAGCGACCTTGAAGCTCGGCCTCCCCGTTACCGACTGGCTCGATGTCAGCACCGTGTTTCGCTATGTCGATGCCAATCTGGTCTATCCCGGCTATTCCTACAGCACCGAATTGCCGGCCGACGATCCGGGACAACTTCAAACAACCGAAGAATTCTATGCGCGGGCGCAGGCGTCACTGCATTTCTTCGACGGCAGGCTACTGAACGTGCTGGGCGTCAATGTCAGCGAAATCGACCGGAACTACCTCTTCGATTCGGTCCAGCAGAGCTATTATCACGGCAAGACCAATCAGGTGGATGATCAGGCGACAGTGACCGTGACCGACTGGCTGACCGCCGTCGCAGGCGGCGAAAGCAAGGCCGAATATTACGCCGACAATACCGGGCTCGGTGCCGAGCAACGGATCGACGGGATCTATGCCGAACTCGAAGCCCAGCCGATCCAGCCCTTGGTAGTGACCGGCGGGGTGCGATATGATTCCGTGGAAGGCGGAGCCGATGCCGCCACCTATCGCTTCACGGCCTCGTATCAGCCCTTGGCCGATGGTCCACGGCTCCATGCCAGCGACGGCACCGGCTTCAAAGCGCCCAGCCTCTATCAGCTATTCGTCTCGTCACCCTATGTGGAGGGGGATCGCAATTTGCATCCAGAGTCCAGCAGTGGCTGGGATACCGGTCTGGAACAAGCGCTGCCGATCGCGCGCAGCGTGCTCGACGTCACCTATTTTTACAATGATATCCGTGATTTGATCGATGGCTACACCGATGCGAATTACGTCTATCATTATGACAATATCGACCACGCCCGCACATACGGTCTCGAAGCCAGCCTGTCCGCGCGGCCGATCCACACGCTTGACCTCAAGGCTGCTTATACGTGGCTGAGAACCGAAGATCTGACGTATGGCGGGGAGTTGCTGCGGCGGCCCCATAATACGCTGTCCGGAACCGCTACTTGGCGCCCGATCCAGGATGTTTCAGCTTTTGCCACCGTGACCTGGCTCGATGCGCGCTTTGACGATGATTTTCAGCCGGGTGCCCCGCCGCTAGTCCGTCTGGCGCCCTATACGCTGATCAGTTTTGGCGGTTCGTGGCAAGCAACGCCCGTCCTCTCTGTCTTCGCGCGCATGGAAAACGCACTCGACCGGCGTTACGAGGAGGTCTTCGGCTATGGCACACCGGGCCGCGCGGCCTATGCCGGCGTCACGGCGAAGTTTTAGCGATGAGCCGCGCTTTCGCCATCGGACCATGGGCGATTGTGCTCTTCCTCATCTCCGTCGCCCCAGTCGGGGCGGCGGAACGACCGCATCACGTGACTTCCCTGAACCTCTGTACCGACCAATTACTGGTGGCGCTGGCGGACCCGGGGGACATCGCATCGCTCTCACCCTTGGCGGGAGATCCGGGGATCTCAGGCATCGCCGCCAGTGCCGATCGCTGGCCTGACAATCGCGCGAGCGCGGAGGAAATCCTGCGCGAGCAGGTCGATCTGGTGCTGGCCGAGCCGGGCGGTGCAGGGCCGACCGTTGCCCTCTTGCAACGGCTGGGCGTTCGCGTCGAAACCGTACCGATGGTCGATCGGCTGGAACAGATCGCGACAACGGTCCGCCAGGTCGCGGCTTGGCTGGGCCAGCAAGAGCGTGGCGATGCCTTGATCCGCGAGATGGAGCGGAAGCTCGCTGAGATCCCGCCTCCGACTGAGCGTATAACTGCCCTTCTCTACGAGGCCAACGGTTGGACCGTTGGCAAAGGCACGCTATCCGACGATGTCCTAAATGCAGCCGGTTTCGTCAATCAGGCGGAGCGGCTAGGCGTGAGTGGTTACGGTGCGGTGTCGCTCGAACGTGTGCTGGCGGATCCGCCAGATCTCCTGATCGAAAATCGATATCGGGTGGGCGAAATCTCGCTGGCGGAGATGCTCTTGGACCACCCTGCATTCCTCCATACTAAGCTTCGACGTATCAATATTCCGGACCGAATGCTGATCTGCGGCACGCCCTCGATTGCGGATGCCGCCCTGGCGCTGGCCAATGCGAAAAGAGACGAGGTCGCGGCACAATGACCCGCACGACGCGGGATATCGCGCTGGGCCTCGGACTCGTTCTGGTGGTCCTACTATTGTTTGCGGCATCGCTGGCTCTCGGGCCGGTCTCGCTCCGCCCAGGTGCACTGGTTGATGCCCTGCTCGGCAAGGGCGAGACGGCATCGATCCTGATCATGCAGCAGATCCGTCTGCCGCGTGCGATCCTCGCAGTAGCGATCGGCGCCGGTCTCGGCATGTCCGGCGCGGCGTTGCAAGGGCTGCTGCGCAACCCGCTAGCCGATCCGGCGGTCATTGGCGTTTCCACCATGGCGGGTCTCGGCGCCGTGCTGGTGTTCTATAGTGGGCTGGTGGTGATGGCGCCCGTCGTGCTGCCGCTGGCGGCAATGCTGGGCGCACTGGTCGATATCATCCTGCTGTTTCTGCTCTGCGGTCGGCACGGTGGCACACTCAGCTTGATCTTGGCAGGTGCGGGGATCAACAGCCTTGGCGCCTCGCTGACGGCGCTGGCTCTCAATCTAGCGCCGAGTCCCTTCGCAGTGGCAGAACTCGTCTTCTGGCTATTGGGTTCGCTCACGGACCGGAGTATGGAACATGTCTGGCTGGCTGTGCCGCTGATCCTGCTCGGGCTTGTGCTGCTGAGCCGTACCGGCCGGGCGCTTGACGCGCTGTTGCTCGGCGATCAGGTTGCGGAAAGTCTCGGGGTCTCAGTTGGGCGGACCCGCGCGATCATTGTGATTGGCACCGCGCTCGCTGTCGGCCCCGGCGTCGCCGTGGCCGGAGCGATCGGTTTCGTCGGGCTTGCGGTGCCGCATTTGCTGCGACCGCTGATCGGCCACCGGCCAAGCCGGCTGCTGATTCCATCCGCCTTTGGCGGTGCCGCGCTGGTGCTGGGCGCCGATTTGCTTGTTCGGGTAATTCCGACAGCGTCGGAGCTGAAATTGGGCGTCGTGACCTCGCTGTTGGGAGCGCCCCTGTTCCTGGCCCTGCTGCTTCGGCTGCGCCGTCAGGGCGAAGCCCATGCTTGAGGCGATCGATATCGTGGCCCGCGCCGGGCAGGCGCTGCTGCTAGACGAGGTCTCGTTCCGTGCAGCACCCGGCGACATTATCGGTATTGTCGGTCCAAACGGGGCGGGCAAAAGCACGTTGCTGCGGATCCTGGCCGGGCTCGCGCTTCCCGCATCGGGCAGGGTCCAACTCGATGGCACGACGCTCAGCACCCTCAGCCGGCGCGAGCGCGCCAGAAAAATCGCCTTCCTGCCGCAAGGCGGTCTGGCGGAAAGTGCGGTGACGGTGCGCCAGATCGTGGCGCTGGGTCGGCTGCCGCATGGCGGGCGCGGCCATGATGCGATCGCCATAGATCGCGCGCTCGATGCCGTCGGGATTGTGCAACTGGCCGATCGCGCCATGACCAGCCTGTCGGGCGGCGAGCAGGCCAGGACATTGCTGGCCCGTGCGCTAGCCGTCGAGGCGCCCTACCTCCTCGCCGACGAACCGACAGCTTCACTTGACCCTCGGCATCAGATCGATCTGATGGAGTGCCTACGGATACGCGCCGCCGCCGGAACCAGTGTTATCATCATTCTGCATGATCTCAGCCTCGCGGCACGCTATTGTCGCCAGCTTGTGCTGCTGGCGCGCGGTCGCATTGCCGCCTGCGGGCCGCCCGAAACATTACTGGAACCTGCATTGCTGGAATCGGTCTATGGCATCCCGTTCATCGCAAGCAAAATTGGCGTGATACCGGCGGTGTTGCCAGGCACCACGCCCTGACAAAGCTCGAGGAGGAGTTCCAATGCGCATACAATGGACCAGTTTGATTCTCATCATCTTGGCCCTTGACCCGATCGCGGCTAGCTTTGGCGACGAAGCACCGCTGGAATTTGCGCTGACGCTCAAGGATCACCGGTGGGAGCCGGCGGAGCTACATGTGCCGTCAGGCAAGAAGTTCCAGATCAAGGTCCAAAACCTGGACGCGACGGCCGAGGAATTCGATAGTGCGCCGCTGAAAGCCGAGAAAATCATTACCGGCAATGGGGAGAGCATCATTCGGGTCCACGCGCTTGCACCAGGCAAATACAGCTTCGCAGGCGAATATCATCCGGACACGGCGCAGGGCGTGGTGGTTGCAGAGTAGGCCACCGATGAGAACAAAGACTCGGGATGACAGGAAAAACTGCTAGACTCGCATCTCAGGGTTTTGGTATGTGTACAAAGCAGGTACAAACCAAGCTCATGAGGTCATCAAATGCGTCTTGCTTCTCTGGTTACCGCGCTCGCTCTGATTGTCCCTTCTGTTTCAATGGCACAACAGGCCGCGCCGGCCGCCACCGCCAATTCGCCGACACGCTCCGCTTCCATGGCGCCGATCACGCGCGAACAATTCGTACAAACTGCCGAGGACCGGGCAGCCAAGCGTGCCGCCGTGAGGTTCAATCAGATGGACACCAACCATGACGGCACGATCGATGCTGGCGAATTGGCGGCATGGCGCTCCGCCCATCCGCGCCATGCCCGCACTAAGGTCACGTCGGTATCCGCACCGGCTCAATAGCGAAATGTGCAGCCGGTGAACATTATAAAACAGCCGGCCATTGCGGAGTTTATGCGCTTCGCTCTGGTCGGCGGATCCGGCTTCATCGTCGATATTGCGGTACTGCAGCTCTATCTGAAGCTCTTTGGTGACCGACCCTTTTCCGGGCAGGCTGTTGCCTGGAGCGTTGCCGTCACGACCAACTGGTGGATGAATCGTTCCTTCACCTTTGCGGCGCAAGAACCGGCACCCCTCGTCCGGCAATGGGCACATTATGTCGCGATCAATTCAGGCGGCGCATTGGTCAATTATGCTGTGTATGCCGGGCTGGTGGCAACGATCCCGCTCTGCCGCAGCGAGCCGTGGCTCGCTGCGGCCGTAGGATCGATTGCGGCCCTCGGCCTCAATTTCATGGGCGCCAAACGCTTCGTGTTTCGCTCAACTCTCGGGCAATAGCACATAGCGCAGGACGAACAGCACCGCCAGAATCGCCATCGGCCAGCCCAGCTCGCGAAACCGTCCCGACACCAACTTGATCGCACCATAGGAAATAAATCCGAGGGCTATGCCGTTGGCGATCGAGAAGGTGAGCGGCATGGCGAGCGCAGTGATGACCGAGGGCGCATATTCCGTTGCATCCTCCCAATCCAGATCTGCAAGCCCGCGCGCCATCAGGCAGGCAACGAACAGCAGTGCCGGTGCAGTCGCGAAGGCCGGCACGGTCCCGGCAAGCGGTGCCAGCAACAGGCTGACCACGAATAGGACACATACCGTCACGGCGACCAGACCGGTGCGGCCACCGGCCTTCACGCCTGCAGCACTCTCGATATAGGAGGTCACCGTCGAGGTGCCGAGTAGCGCGCCAATGAGGATCGCAACACTGTCTGCGATCAGCACCCGGCGCAGCCGCGGAATATGGCCATCTGGCTGGACCATCCCCGCGCGTTCGGCCACACCGATCAGCGTTCCGGTCGAATCGAACAGATCGACAAAGAACAGGACGAACACGATCGTGAACAGACCGAGCTTGGCGGCACCGAGGATATCGAGTTGCAGGAAGGTCGGCTGAAGGCTGGGCGGCAGGGACGCGATCCCACCGTAGGGCACAAGGCCAAGGGCGATCCCAGCCATTGTGATGCCAACAATGCCGATCAGAATGGCGCCTGGTACTTTGCGGCTTTCCAAGGCAACCATCGCAACGAACCCGGCCGCCGCCAGAAGTGCAGGTGCCTGCCCGATTGGCCCTAGCGTGATGATCGTCTCAGGCGAGGCTTTGACAAAACCCGCATTCTTCAGCGCGATCATCCCAAGAAAGAGGCCGATCCCCGCGGATATCGCCATTTTCTGGGAACGGGGAATGCTGTTGATGATGAGTTCGCGAAGCCGTGTGATCGACAGGATCAAGAACAGCACGCCAGACAGGAACACGGCGCCCAGCGCGATCTGCCACGACACATGCATGGATTTCACGACGCTGTAGGTGAAGAACGCGTTCAAACCCATGCCCGGTGCGAGCGCCAGCGGGTAATTGGCGTAGAGCCCCATGATCAGCGTACCCGCCGCGGCTGCAAGGCAGGTCGCCACAAACACCGCGCCGCGATCCATCCCGGCTTCGGCCAGAATCGATGGATTGACGAACATGATATAAGCCATGGTTAGAAAGATCGTGAAGCCCGCGGCGATCTCGCGTTTCACCGTCGATCCCTGGGCCGTAATACCGAAAAACCGATCCATCAATGTCATGTTCCTGGAGCAAGAGGGTTGGATACGGGTTTGAACCAATCGAGTGCCGCACGAAGCCGGACGACCTCGCCGATCACGAGAATAGCAGGCGTTTCACTTGCCTGTGAGGCATCGGCCAGCCGGTCCAGGCTCGTTTCGATGACTTGTTGATCGGGTTGGCTCGCCTTGGAAATGAGTGCCGCGGGATCCGAAGGATCGCGCCCGGCTTCTATAAGCCGCCCCGTCAGCAACGCGATCTGTCCTCGCGCCATGTAGCAGACCAAAACCGGCGTCCGCGCGAGCGAAATCCAGTCAAGCCCCTCCGGCCCTTCTGCCGCAATATCATGGCCGGTGATAAAAGTGACGGCGCGGGCGATCCGGCGATGGGTGACCGGGATGCCGGCATAGGCGAGACCACCGATCCCAGCCGTGATCCCAGGAACGACCCGAAACGGAATCCCCGCAGATGCGAGAACCAGCGCCTCCTCGCCGCCCCGGCCGAACACGAAAGGATCGCCGCCCTTCAGACGCAAGACCCGCTTGCCTGCCCGCGCGAGCGCAACCAGCCGATCACTGATATCCGGCTGCGACGGCGACGGCGTGCCACCGCGCTTGCCCGCATATTCGAGTGTTGCGCCGGTATGCGCCAACGCCAGAATGCGCCGATCAACCAGCGCGTCATAAACAACGACATCCGCCTGCGCCAGCGCCTGCACTGCAAGCAAAGTCAGGAGACCCGGATCGCCAGGGCCGGCCCCGACCAGCCAAACGGTCCCCGGCAACAAGGCCGGCAGATCGAGCTCGTTCAAGGCACCGGACTCAGCCTTGCTTCTCGAACGCTGCGGCGATGATCAGGTCCACGCTATCACCGATCAATGGCACATAGGTAGTGACGCCGAAATCGCTCCGTTTGATCGTGCCCGAGAGTTGAAAGCCGATCGTGTAGCGCTTATCCAGCGGATTGATGCCGCCGGCATTGAAGGTCACTTTGAGCGTCACCGGTTTGGTCACGCCATGCAGTGTAAGGTTGCCGGTGACATCCGCCGTATCCACACCAGTCGTTTTAACCGATAGGGATTTGAATTCGATCGACGGATATTTGGCGACATCGAGCCATTTATCATCCTTCAACTCACCATCGAGCTTTTCGTTGGTCGTGCTGATTGTGGCGCTCGGCACCACAATATCGAACTCGCTTTTCGCAGGTTTTTTAGGGTCGATGGTCAGGCTTCCAGTGGCACCGGTGAACTGACCGTAGTAGTTCGTGAAGCCCATGTGAGAAACGGCGAACATGACGCGCGTGTGCGACGGCTCGACCGCATAGAGCCCTGCCTCAATCTTGGCCGGATCGGTATCGGCCGGCGTTTGCGCGGCTGCGGGCAGGCTTAGGGAAAGTATGACCGCCGGAACGGCAAGTTTGGCGAGGGTCATTGGCGGTCCCTTATGACATGAAAGCGGATCGGGATGGGGAGCCTGGAAACGGGCGACTCAGTAAAAATTCCTACCGCCTTAAAACCCAAGGTCACTCAGCGATGGATGATCGTCGGGGCGCCGGCCCAACGGCCAGTGATATTTGCGATCGACCTCGCTGATCGGCGCGTCATTGATGCTGGCGACGCGACGGCGCATCAGGCCGAATTCGTCAAACTCCCACAATTCGTTGCCATAGGACCGGAACCAGTTGCCGCTATCATCATGCCATTCGTAGGCAAAGCGCACGGCTATCCGGTTTTCGCGGAAACCCCACAGCTCCTTGATCAGCCGATATTCGAGCTCGCGCGCCCATTTGCGCCTGAGGAACGCGACGATGGCTTCCCGTCCCTGAAGAAACTCGGTTCGGTTGCGCCAGTGACTATCGGGCGTATAAGCCAATGATACACGTTCCGGGTCTCGGCTGTTCCACGCATCCTCGGCCATGCGGACTTTCTGCATGGCGGCGTCGGGAGTGGTGAAAGGGGGCAGCGGCGGACGTTCGTTTGGCATCGTGAACCAACCCGGGGAAGGTGTGATTCAGAGCAATATACAGCGAGCGATTTCCCTTTGGCCATCCTCCTCCGCAACGCGGGGAAGGATGGGCTTCTAACGCTCTTAAGCGGCGGAGGTTTTCGCCTGGCTTTGCTCGAAGGCGGCCTTGCCCGCTTTATCGAGGGTCGCGAAATCGCTATCCGACAAGGTGATGTTCACGGCAGCGACGTTCGCCTCCAGATGCGCGACCTTTGACGTGCCGGGAATGGGCAGCATGACGGGACTGCGCTTCAAAACCCAAGCCAGCGCGATCTGGCTCGGTTCAGCCTTATGGGCGTGAGCAACCTGGTCGAGCGGCGAGCCGGGTTTCGCCAGATCACCCGCGGCCAGCGGAAACCACGGAATGAAGCCAATCCGATGCTCGGTGCAGTAATCCAGGACTGTCTCGCTAGTGCGATCGACCAGATTATAGCGGTTCTGCACGGTCGCGACCGGAAACACTGTGCGCGCCGCTTCGATCTCTTCGACCGAGACTTCGCTCAAGCCGGCATAGCGGATGATCCCATCGTCGAGCAGGGATTTGATCGCGCCGAATTGCTCATCACGCGGCACTTTCGGATCGATCCGGTGCAGTTGCCATAGATCAAGCTGCTCGACACCTAAAAACCGCAGGCTCATCAACGCCTGCTGACGCAGATATTCCGGCCGGCCCACAGGATGCCAGAGATTGGGCCCGGTGCGGGTCAGGCCGCCCTTGGTTGCAATAAGAATATCCCCATAGGGATGCAGCGCCGCGCGGATCAGATGTTCCGACACATCCGGCCCATAGGAATCGGCCGTATCAATGAAATTGACCCCGAGTTCAGGCAGCTTCTTCAACGTCTCAAGACAGGCTGCACGGTCTTTTGGCTCGCCCCAAATACCATCACCGGTAAGGCGCATTGCGCCGAAGCCAAGGCGATTGACGGCCCGCTCTCCGGCAATCTTGAATATTCCTGATTTAGCAGCATCGATTTTCGACATGATAGCTCCTGGTATAGCAAACTCAGGTTTGGAACACGCGCGGCGCCCGCTTCGTTGCTATGAGGGGCGACCAATCATGGACAAAAGCGCGGCGGCGGCCCGGCTGAGATAGCGTTCGCGCCGCTGTAGCACGTGGAATGGTCGGTCCGGGAAATCAAGCCGTACCGGGCTGATTAGACCGGCCTCGATGCTGGGCGCCACGACCGAAGCCGAGATCACCGCAGCACCGAGCCCGGCCTCCACCGCTGCCCGGACCGCCTCGTTTGAGGGGAGTTCCAGCACGATCTGCAACCGATCCGGCGCGATTCCGAACTGTACGAGCGCCGCTTCAAAGGCCGACCGTGTTCCCGACCCGGCCTCGCGCATGACCCAGTCGCTGTCGGTGAGACGGCCCGGCGCCAAGCGACCCGAACGGGCCCAGGGATGATCCAGCCCGACCACGAGCTGCAACCGATCGAGCGCCACTGTCGTACTGCAGAGGCTCGCATCCTCGACAGCCCCTTCGACGAAGCCCAGCTCCGCAGCGCCGTCATGCACCGCTCGCGCGACTTCGGCGGTGTTGCCGATGCCGAGCTTAATCTCGACTCCCGGGAATTCACGCCGGAACGAAACCAGGTGACGCGGCAGCCAGTACCTGGCGATTGTTTGACTCGCCTGAACGAATAATGTGCCCCGGCGCAGCCCGCTCAGCTCCGCTAGCACGGTTTCGGCCGACGCAGCACGGGCCAGCACGGCCCGCGCCTCCCTCAGAAAGAGCTGCCCGGCCTCCGTGAGCTCGATGCCACGCCCGACCCGATGAAACAGCTTCGTCCCGTAAGAGGCCTCCAGCGTTGCGATCGAGGCGCTCACCGCGGATTGCGCCAGATTGAGCGCGGCAGCGGCCTGCGTCACATGCTGTCGTTCCGCCACCGCAACAAAGACTCGAAGCTGCTCCAGCGTCACCATGAAGCGCTTACAGAGTCCATTCGATCAGCCCCAAGCTTAGTCCTGCGATAAACAAGGATGATCCCGCGCCGAGCAGCAACGGGCGAATACCCTTGGCGCGGAGTTGGGCGATATCCGTCTCCAGCCCCATCGCCGCCAGCGCCATTGATAGCAGGAAACCGGTAGCGAGTACGATGCTTCCTTTCGCACCGATCGGGATCGCGATCACACTATTCAGCAGAATGACCACGATGAATCCCAGCACGAAATACGGCATAGGTGGCGCAATGCGCTGCCGGATCGCCGCGCCGCGCCGACGCCGCGCAGCCACGAGTCCCAGCGTGCCAACCACCGGCGCCAGCAGCGTTACCCGGCTAAGCTTGGCGATCGTGCCGTAATCTCCGGCCTCTGGACTGGCCTGAAACGCCGCGGCCACGACCTGCGCCACCTCATGAATCGACGCCCCCGCCCATAACCCATAAGCGTGAGCCGATAGATGCAGCATCGCACCCAACAACGGATAGGCCAACATGGCAATCGAACCGAAGATTGTCACACAGGCGACTGCGTAGGCCACATCCTCGTCCGGCGCCTCGGTCACAGTATTGGTTGCGAGCACCGCAGATGCGCCGCAGATCGAGGTCCCGGCTGCGATCAGCTCTGCCAGACGCCGATCAACACCGATCAGCTTGCCGAGATATTTCGTCGCCATAAAGGTGGTCGCCAGCGCCGTGATAATGATTGCTAGTCCGGTGAAGCCGACACTGGCGATCTGTTGCGCCGTCACTTGAAATCCGAGCAGGATGATCGCCAGTCGCAACAATTTCTTGATCGAGAAGACAACTCCGGCCTTGGCCCAGCGCGGTGTCCCGACCAGATTTTGCCCCGCAATGCCCAGGACGATCGACAAAATCATCGGGCTGAGCGCCGGCATGCCCGACAGGTCCCGCAAGCCTAACCCGGCAGCAGCGATGACAGCCGCTAAGGCAATTCCCGGCAGCAGGCCCAAAGGGAAGCGCCGCGGCAGATCCGGTGCAGAGGCGGTGGCGATGTCGGTGGGCATGCGGGGACTCCTGCGACGAGTGGAAACACCCGATAGAGTCGTGCCGCCGGAATGATTAGTCCAATAGCTTGTTTAGATTAAATCAATCGGTTTTGGAGATCGAAAAACAGCAACAAACTGAAGGAGCCGGTCTCATTGGGACAGCTTAGTCCTTATTGTAAAACGCAGTCGGACTGACGATCGAAATATTGGAGAGTTGGCCGTTCGAGCCACCGCAACGATACGTGCCCGTGGCGGCAGTATTTTCATTGACCGTACCCGAATACCGGCAATCGTCAGCATTATTGGTGTTCGTCGTCGAGGCCGTCCAGGAGAGGTCGCTGTTGGTTTGAAAATCGACGTTCGCTGTGATCTGCGTTCCGATCGGTCGGCCTGTACATTGTTGGCCCACCACTTTTATGATCGACGTGCCGATCCAATGGCCAGGTCCGGCATGCTGCATGGCCCAAGTGCCCCGCCAGTCGCCACAGACTCCCTGCGTCACGGTCCATGTCTGCACACTCTGCGCCCTGGCCCGAATGGCGCCTCCGGCAACGGCAAATAATGCAAGCAGCGCGAGACTGCTGATCACTTTCAACTTCATGTTCGATCCCCCGAACTCAGTAATGACAATGTTGCGGTCATACGGTCGGGACAAGCCGATGCCAACGGCACTTTTTTCGTGCTTTTGCGGATTGTGGCTGTAACGACGCCGCCGCGACAATCGACCGACCGAGGCCGAAATCAGCTCATGGCCATTTTAAACATGGCGTCGTGGCCCGACATCGTATCCGCGACAAATCGATTATAAGCGGCAACGAGGCCGCCCATGAGCGACGACGAGATAGTCGCCGAGGTTAAGGCAGTTCGGGCCGAACGCCGTGCAGGCGGGGCCGCGAACGGCTGATGTGGGCTGTTCTCGACACAAACGTGGTCGTCTCAGCGCTGATGTGGGGAGGCATTCCCTTTCGACTGCTTGAGGCCGCAAGTACTGACGATATCTTGCTTTCACCACAGCAGCATTGCCCTCGGAACTGCGTACTGTGCTCGCGCGCGCTCACCTAATGTCGCGGCTAGAGCAGCAACGCTCATCTTTGGAGACCCCTATGACACTTTACGGGAGCCTTACCACCAGCGTCTCACCATCCGATACGCCGCGCGTCGTGCCTGGGGATCCCGATGACGATCATGTCATCGCGGTAGGCGTCACCGCAGAGGCCGATCTTATTGTGTCAGGCGACCGGCACCTTCTGACACTCGGCACCCATCGGGGTATGCGCATCCTCACGCGAGCGGAAGCGCTTGCGCTGATCGGGTATTAAGCTTGGAAGCAAAAAATCGGTCTCTCGACACAGCATCTAACGCGTCTCCTCTAACGTCGCAATGTAGTGTATCCGGCTGCCGCTCGCATACATTATGTAGCGCTTGTTGCCTTGGCGGTCGGTTTTGAATGTGAGCGAGGTTGTGTGTCGCGGAGCGTTTCGTGGCAACGGGCTCGTGGCGGCGGGGGGCAGATGGCTCAAAGCCAGCCGTGAGAGAAGCACCACTAATTGCCCCTCCGTCAGCGACTCCTCCGGGATTGAATCCTCCCAGTGGTCGTCCGCCCCATGGCGAACAATCTTCCAAATTCGCTCAATATACTTATTTTGCGCCTTCGCCATTTCTCACCTGAACAGCCGCGCAAAATTCCCCGCGGCAAATGGCACCGCAAGCAGATGATTGAGGATGCGCTGACGCAAATGTCTTAGTGCCCCTTGGCTTCCCCCACAACCCATGCTATTTCTCATTCACCCAGGAAAAGATCATGACCCTCACGACCTCCACCATACGGCCCGAACTAAACCTGACCTATCTGCCAAAACTGGCAGAGGGTTATTTGTGTTTGGAGGGGGCGGCGTAGCGTCTGGGATCTTTTCCTCAGGTGTAACCAAGAACCCCTCCCGGCCCGGTCCTGGAGGGGTTCTTCGTTTTGGGGGGCGGGATTGGGAGGTTGCTCGATAAGGACGATAAAATGAGCAGTTTCAATGTGATTGAAAGCGAGGGGCGGCCGATCAAGGCCTGGACTCGCGGGGTGCCGATTGAAGATGCGGCGTTGGGCCAGTTGCGCAATGTCGCGCGCCTGCCCTTCATTCATAGCCATGTCGCGGTAATGCCTGACGTTCATTTTGGCAAGGGCGCCACCGTGGGGTCGGTGATTCCGACCGTCGGCGCGATTATTCCGGCGGCGGTCGGGGTCGATATCGGCTGCGGCATGATGGCGGTGCGGACCTCGATCCGGGCCGAGCATCTGCCGGATAATCTCCTCCGTGTTCGGAGCGCGATTGAGGCGGCGGTCCCGCATGGCCGGACCGATAATGGCGGACGGAACGATGTCGGCGCGTGGAGCGGCGAGCCGCCGGCGAACGCGCTTGCCCGGTGGGCCGAGCTTGAGGCGGGCTATGCGGTGATTGTCGACAAGCACCCGAAGGCGGCGCATCCGCGCGGGCTCGGTCATCTGGGTACGCTCGGCACCGGCAACCATTTCGTCGAGCTTTGCCTTGATGAGACGGGGTCCATGTGGGTGATGCTCCATTCCGGCTCCCGCGGTGTCGGCAATCGGTTCGGCAGCTATTTCATTGATCGGGCCAAGCATGAAATGCGCCGTTGGTTCATCAATCTGCCCGATCAGGATCTCGCCTACTTCCCGGAAGGGTCAGACGGGTTCAATGATTACTTCAAGGCGGTGAGCTGGGCCCAGCGTTATGCCCGCGCAAACCGCGAGGTGATGATGGACCAGGTGCTGACCGTCCTGCGGTCGCTGTTCCCGGATCTCGTCACCACTGAAGCGGCGGTCAATTGCCATCACAATTACGTGGCACGCGAACGGCATTTCGGCGCGGATGTCTATGTCACCCGCAAGGGCGCGGTGAGGGCCGGCGAGGGCGAGCTCGGGATCATTCCGGGCTCGATGGGTGCCAGGTCCTTCATCGTGCGCGGTAAGGGCAACCGGGACTCGTTCTGCACCTGCTCGCATGGCGCCGGACGGGCGATGAGCCGGACCGAGGCGAAGCGCCGCTTCACGCTGGCGGATCATGCGAAGGCAACCGAAGGTGTCGAGTGCCGCAAGGATGCCGACGTGATCGATGAAACGCCGATGGCCTATAAGGATATCGATGCGGTCGTGGCGGCCCAGGCGGATCTAGTCGAGATCGTCCATACGCTGCGCCAGGTCGTCTGCATTAAGGGGTAGAATTGGCGATTGTTCCGGTGAGCAAGCAACCCAACGGCGGCATTGATTGCTGCCGTCGGGTGATTTTCTCGAATTCGAAAGACTAGACAGGAACCGGTCTAGCGGCAGATGCTTGTAAAGGGATAAACCGAAGCTGTACTGCCGACGGAGCCCGCAGCGCATGCCGTTCGACGATATACGTTACTCTTCGGCCATCGTCCTGGTGCGGCTGCTGGCCGGCGCCATGCCGATCATTCGGCAAGACCGGGCGCTAACGCTGGCATTACAGCGCCTGAAAGCGGCGGGCGAGCCCGACGAGATCGAGCGGATCGACCGCTTCATCTGGCGGATCTGGCGGGGAGCCGGTGCGGAAGCTGCCGTGAGCGCGGTCGATCGGGCGCTCCGAGCCTTGGGCAGCGGCGATTTCAGCGGCTCACTGCTGGCCCTTGATAATGCGGTCACCACCGATCCACTTTTCGCTGAAGCCTGGAACCGGCGCGCGACCGTCCATTTCCTGATGGGCGACCACAAGAAGGCTGTTGCTGATATTCAGCGTGTGCTGGTTCTGGAGCCGCGCCATTACGGCGCGCTGTCGGGTCTGGGCCAGATCTTGTTGCGGGAGGGCGATATTGACGGCGCGCTGAAATCCTTCGAGGCAGCCATCGCGATTAACCCGCACCTGACTCGGATTACCGAAGTGATCGCCTGGATCCGCTCAACCCTACCGTCCCCGCCCGTCCGTCAGGAATTGCCGTGATCTCTCGGCCGAGCAGCTCGGAAGATGGCAGCAGCTGCATCGAAGCATGCCAAAAACTCTGCGTCGTCCAGACCAAGCGATAATTTTCGCTGCCAGTTCGGGTATTCTCTGGAGGTACCCGGCAGATTGATCGGACTGGTCTCCTTCAGGATATCGTCGAGCTGCGTCATCGCGATAGCCGAGCCCGACCCGGCGATCAACCGGTGCAAGGCAGCGACTATTGGAGCTGAACAGGCAGACGGGTTCGCCAGATCGGGACGCGGTTCCGGCAACGCGCGCTGCCAATCCAGCAAGACCAGAAACCGCTCGCGCTCGGTCTGGCGATCGGCCTCGGCCAGCGCAACATCACCGAGCAGGCCCAGCCGCGCGCGCACTGGCAGGTCGGCGCCGGTCCAATAGCCGGCAAGCGGCGTCAGATCATGGGTCGATGCGGTTGCCAGCGCTGCCCACGCATAATCCGCTGGCGCTTTGAACGCCCCATCGGGATAGCGTTCGAAGAGGAGCACTTTGTAAGACAGCACAGCGCGCATGGCCATGGTTTCGCGGAAACCCTGCGGCACCGTGCCCAAATCCTCGCCGATAATCAGGCAGCGATGACGCTGGCTTTCCAGCGCCAGAATGCCGGTCAACGCTTCGAACGGATAGGCGAGATAGCTGCCAGCAACGCCCGTGCGGCCCGGGGGGATCACGAAGAGCCGTGCGAGCGCCATGGCATGGTCAATCCGGATCGCCCCGGCATGGCGCATATTGGCGCGCAGCAGTGCGACGAAGGGCGCGAACCCCTCTTTGGCCAGCGCGCGCGGATCCGGTGCCGGCATGCCCCAATTCTGGCCCAACTCGCTCATCGCATCAGGCGGCGCACCAATCGTCGCTCGCGAAGCAAGCGCCGGCGCAGACCAAGCCTCGGCGCTATCGCCCGCGGCACCGACCGCAAGATCGCCATAGAGGCCGATGCGCATGCCGGCATGCTCGGCCGCTTTACAAGCGGCGGTCAGTTGGGCGTCGGCGATGAATTGCAGCCAGAGCTGAAAATCCACCTCTTCGGCCAGAACCGGATCGTCAGGCGTTGGCGCTGACGGCCAATCCTGCCAGGATACGGCGCCAATTTTTGGGTCGTGATAGGCGCGGAGCGCTTCGAATTGCGCATAGTGCCGGATCGCACTGCCGCCTTGCGTGACAAAACCGTTCCAATCATCTCGCCGCGCACTGTCCGGCTCGTCGCGAAACTGATCGAATAGCAGGCGGAGTACCCGGAGCTTCAGCGCCGCAACCGCGGCGTAATCGACCATGTCGGCGCGTCTCAAACCTTCCAGCCTTACCTGAAAGTCAGAATCACCGACCATCGTTTGCGCCGCGACCGAAGTGGCAAATTCCGGGATGGCCTCGACATCAATGGCAAGCGTATCGAGGGCAAGCCGGCTCACCGGGGAATAGGGCGAGCATTCCACCGGTCGGACCAGCGAGCGCGCATGAAGCGGATTGACCCCGAGCACATCTGCCCCCGCTTCGCCTGCCAGCCGGGCCAGAATGGCAAGATCGGTGTAATCACCAATCCCCCAATTGCGCGCCGAGCGAACCGCATAAAGCTGCACCGAAACACCCCAGACTCGACCGCCTTGATCCAGCGAGGGCGGCAGAAAACACGTGGACGGTGTCACGATCAGCGGCATTGTCGCGGCAAGGTTAGGCAACTCCAGCCGATGATAGCCGGCGGGCAAGGCGGGCAGCCGCAGCAGCCGTCTTTCACCGCCATTCCGATGCGCAATGACCGCACCATCAGGATTCGTTCCGCTCAGGATCGCACCGTCTTCGCACACGACGCGCCAGTCTCCCGGGAAACCGGCCGGCGCGACGATCGCGATTTCGCTGGGTTCGGCTTCGATTGTCACGTGAACCGGAGGCAGCGGTCTCCAGGATTCCTGCTCCAACCGGTCAAACGCAGCTTGGCGGGCAGCCGCATCCTCGGCCGGACAGCCCAGCGCATCGATCAGCAACAGCCGGTCTTCCGCCGATGGCTCGCGCCAGATGCCCGATACGTCCCAATAGCCGCGCGCGAGCCCGATCCGACTGCAGAGTTCTTCGATTTCAGCGTCGCTCACGAGGGATGCCGAACCAGATATTGGACACTCGACGGCGCTAGCTCCACCTGCACCCCAACCGGGCCCGCGACCGACTCAGCGCTATCGACCGATACCGACCATCCCCCCTCTGGCAACGTAAAGGATACTGCGTCCAATCCACCGTTGATCAGCACCAAAACCTCCTGCTCCTCGGACGACGGGCGCAGCCGCATCCCAAGCTGCCGCACCGCCGGATCGTCCCAGCGTCCGCCTGCCATCGCCGTGCCATCCGAAGCGAGCCAATCGACATGTTGCGCATCGAGCCAGTCCGCGCCGCGCAAAGCCGCATGGTCGCAACGAAAGGCGATCAAGCGGGCCACTAACGCCGCAAGCGCCCAATCGGCACCATGCCAATCGAGCCAGCTTGTCGCATTGTCCTGGCACCAGGCGTTATTATTGCCATCCTGGCTGTGGCCGACCTCGTCCCCCATCGACAACATCGGTACGCCTCGGCAGGCCAGCAGCACCGCCAGCAGGCCGCGCTTCAACGAGGCGCGCCGATCATTTACGGCAGGATCATCACTCGGCCCCTCAATGCCGGCGTTCCAGCCGAAGCCGCCGCCATCCCCGTCACGATTATCCTCACCATTGGCAAGGTTTCGCTTCGCCTGATAGGTCACGAGATCGGCGAGCGTGAAGCCGTCATGCGCGGTCACGAAGTTGATTGAGGCAAGCGGATTGCGGCCGTCATGGCAGAAGAGATCGCTTGATCCGGCAAGGCGCTGAGCCAGTGCGCCAGTCCCGAGATCCCGCCGCAGCATAAACCGCCGCAGATCGTTCCGGCTGCGGTCGTTCCACTCCGACCAGCCGGGCGGAAACGCGCCGACCTGCCAACCGCCCGGGCCGACATCCCAGGGCTCCGCGATCAGCTTGATGTGGCGCAGCACCGGATCCTGCGCCACGGCAACCAGAAACGGCGCTGCAGGATCAAACGCGCCGCTCCGTCCGCGTGCCAGCACAGTGGTGAGATCGAAGCGAAACCCATCGACCCGATATTCGGTGACCCACCAGCGCAGCGCATCCATGGCCAGCTGGACCACACGCGGCCTCGAGAAATCGAGCGCGTTGCCGGTCCCGGTCGGGTTGTCGTAGCGGCTTCCATCACCGGCTAACAGCCGATAATAGCCGGGATTGTCGATCCCGCGGAACGACAAAGTCGGGCCGAAATCATCACCTTCTGCCGTATGGTTGAACACGACATCGAGGATCACCTCGATCCCGGCGGCATGAAGCGCCTTCACCATCTCCTTGAACTCGCGGCGCGGATCGGCGACGGCGTAGCGATGCTCGGGCACGAAGAAACTCAGCGTGTTATAACCCCAGTAGTTACTGAGGCCCCGCTGGCGGGCGAGCGGCTCGTCGATAAACGCCATCACCGGCAAGAGTTCGACAGCCGTGACGCCGAGGCGCTTCAGATGCTGCAGCGGTCCTGGTTCGACGAGGCCCGCGTAACGTCCCCGCAATTCCTCTGGAACATCGGGATGGAGCTGGGTGAAGCCTTTGACATGGAGCTCATAGAGGACCAACCGATCCAGCGGTATGGCGGGCGGATGATCTTCACCCCAATCGAAATCGTCGGGTCCCACGACCACGGCCTTGACCATGGCGGGACCATTATCCATGAGATCGAGGCCCGGCGCCTCATCTGCCCAGCGCAGCGGCCGATCCCAGGCTTTAGCATAGGGATCGAGCAGTAATTTCATTGGATTGAAGCGGAGACCGCGCATCGGATCATAGGGTCCGTAAACGCGATATCCGTAACGCTGCCCGATCCCCACGCCAGGCACGCAGCCATGCCAGACCTGATCGGTATGCGCTAACGGGATCCGCGCAGCCTCGGTCTCGCCATCCGCCTCATAAAGACAGAGCGTAACGGCCTCTGCGCTCCCCGAAAAGAGCGCGAAATTGACGCCCTCTGCGGTCAAACTCGCGCCTAACGGCCAGGGCCGGCCCGGCAGCATCATCGGCGACGACGCCATCATAGGCAATGCAGCGTGATCTAAAGCGGCACCGGGGCCACGCCCCAGATCTCTTCGGCATATTCCCGGATGGCCCGATCGCTCGAGAACGGGCCCATCCCGGCAACATTGAGGATGGCACGCCGCGTCCAGGTCTCCGGCTGGACGAATACCCGATCGGCACGGTCTTGCGCGGCGATGTAGGATTCATAATCCGCAAGCAGCATATAGTGATCGCCGTGTTTCA
>Ga0116226_10000682_pt1 | contig 28975 bp, 23 predicted proteins | sample S1TSphfallax_FD_89692 | JGI IMG/M metagenome (GOLD analysis project Ga0116226, IMG submission 89692) | Host-associated microbial communities from peat moss isolated from Minnesota, USA - S1T2_Fa - Sphagnum fallax MG | ecosystem: Host-associated > Plants > Peat moss > Unclassified | place: USA...
CGATCGGTCGGAAATCGCGTCCGATCTGCGCTTCCCACGCCGCCAGCCCGTCGCGGTCCTCGACCACGTCGCGGATCACGCTATAGGCGTCCGCCACGTTTTCCGGATCGAAATAGCGCGCGAAGATGCCGCCGGCCTCGGGCAGCGAGGCGCGATCGGAGATCACGCAGGGTTTGCCGAACATCAGGCTTTCCGTGACCGGCAGACCCCACCCCTCATAAAGCGAGGGAAACAGCGTGAACAGGCAGCCGCGATACAGTGCCACCAGATCGGCGTCCGACGGCTCCTGGATCACGATCAGCTTGCCGTCGAGGAAATCGGTGTTGGCCACCTGGTGCATGAAATCATGCACCATCCAGCCGACGCGCCCGGCGAACACCAGGGTGGGCACCTGGTCGGCCGGCATGTCCTCCAGCATCTTGCGCCACACCCGGAACAGCAGCGCGTGGTTCTTGCGCGCCTCGATGGTGGAGACGATCAACGCATAGCTGCCGGCGGGCGGCAGCTTCCGGCTGGTGGGCACGGGCTGCGTCGGCGGCGCGCCAAAGCCGCTGCCCATCGGGATCACATGGATCTGCTCGGGCAACGTGAGGCCTTCTTCCGCGGCATATTTCTCCAGATCGTCCGCGGTCGCGTGGGAAATCGCGAAAATCCGATCGCATATCGGCAGCACGCTGCGGAACCAGCTTCGAAAAATCCGCACCAGCCCCCGGTCGCACCATTCCGGACGGCGCAGCGGGATGATGTCGTACACCATCAGCCCGAACAGCACCCCATTGCGGCGTTGCGCATCGACCAAGGCGGCATAGTCGGGCTTGAACCAGGGCGAGCCGAGCACCAGCAGCGTGTCACCCGGGCGCATGTCGGCCGGCTGGCTGTCCGCGGCCGACAGGGCCAAAGCCCGCCGCGAGGTGCCGCCGTCGGCCGCCGCGTCGGCCCGTACCGTGCCGAGCTGACGCACCCCCTGGGCCGCGCCGCGCGGCAACGCCAGCACCAGACTGGCCGCGGCCTTCAGCGCGTTGATCTGGTGGCGCGCCAGTTCCAGCATGGGGGCCCGAACCGACACCGGCAGGCGATACACCAAGGCGCGCAGCCTGGTGCGCGCCGGCGGCTCGGGCGGCAGATCGACATATTCGAACGCCGCCATCGCGGAGGTCGCCTGGCCACCCTGCGGCTTGACGCAGGTCAAACCATCGAACAGCGCATCGAGCGACGCCCACGAGGTGGTGCGAAACCGTGCCCGCATCGTGTCGTGACGGACGAATCGAATGCGCCCCGCCCCCGCATCCAGCTCATGCAGCGCCTTGTAGATCTCGATCGCGACGCGCTGGATGCCGCTCGGCCGGCCGTTGCACCGCGCATACTCGAACAGGTCCTCGACATCGACCCAGGTCGTGCCGGGCGCCACGTCGGATAGCCGACTCGCCGGCATCGGGATGGTCATGCTCATCGGCGCGCGGTCTCGACCGTCATGGGTTTGCCGTTTATCAAGCCAGTCACAGGTCGCACATCTCCCACTGAGCGTCGGTTACCAAACAGAAACGCCACCGAGCGCCCAAAGTTGCGGCGGTCAATCGCACCACGAACCGATACGTTTGGTTGTAGAGCATCCCACCTTCCCTGTGGATGCACGATCGCGCGCGCGGATCGAGCGATATGATGACGCTTGCGCGATCGAACTCTGAGCGGCGCTCAGCCGACCGGCTCCTCGCCAGCACCGTCGTGGACATAGCGACATGTCTCACCCGAGCTGGGGCGGCGGACCGTCACCACGGCCAGGCCCGGCAGCTCCGGCGCCGCGTGTCGCCAGATCCAGGCACAGATATTCTCCATCGTCGCCGGCCCCAGATCCTCGACCGCGTCGAGCAACCGGTGATCGAGACCGTCGCGCACCTCGCGCAGCACGCGATCGAGCTCGCCGAAATCCATCACCATGCCGGTGGCAGGCTCCGGCACGCCGCGCAGCGTCACCTCGGCCACATAGGAATGGCCATGAACACGCCGGCTGGCCTCCACGTCCACCGTCCTCGACAGCGTGTGCGCGGCCTCGAAGCCGAAGGATTTGGTGACCTCCCACATCACCTGATGCCCAGCTGCTTGTGGGTCTGCGTGCTCAGCGTCCAGCGCGGATGGCCCAGGCAATAGGCGATCGCCGCTCGCGCGTTGGCCGCCAGCTCGGGCCCGTCCATCGGCTGCAGTGAATAGCGGGAGAACGCCATCGATTCGTAATGCGCGGGATCGATGCCCGCTTGCGGATACACCAGCTTCAGCTCCTGCCCGGCCCGGACGCGCAGCGGCGCGCCCGCCTTGGGGCTGACGCACAGCCAATCCACCCCGTCCGGCGGGGCGATGGTGCCATTGGTCTCGACTGCGATCTCGAAGCCCCGCGCATGCAGCGCCGCGACCAGCGCCGCGTCGAGCTGCAGCAGCGGTTCGCCACCGGTCAGCACGCACAGCCGATGCTCGTCCCCACCCCGCCACTGGGCCGCGATCACGTCGGCCAGCGCGTCGGCGTCGCGATAGCGGCCGCCGTCGCTGCCATCGGTGCCGACGAAATCCGTGTCGCAGAACCGGCACACCGCGGTCGCCCGATCCGCCTCGCGCCCGGACCACAGATTGCAGCCGGCAAAGCGGCAGAACACCGCGGCGCGGCCGGCGAGCCCACCCTCGCCCTGCAACGTGAGGAAGATTTCCTTGACGGCATAGACTGTCATACCGCCGCTCCGGTCCGGGGTCCGCCGCGCCGGGCGACAATCGACATATCAGACGATGCGGCGGGTTGTCGCACGACTGACCGTTTTTGCAAGCTGACCGCGCGTCATATCGGGGTTGCCGGGCGACCAGCGATCACAATGTCCAGAATGATCGCGGACAGAAATATTTTGCCTCTATCGCCCTCACTGGATGGCCGGGAGCAGAATCCACACGGTAGGATCGCGCCATGACAGCATCGCCAAAGCGGCTCGGCTTTTTCTCCCGCCTGCTCGATCGCACCGATCCCGGCGCGCGCTATCGCCTGGCCACCGAGCAGATCGTGCGCGCCGAGCAATGCGGCTTCGATTCCGCCTGGGTCGCGCAGCATCATTTCATCGAGACCGAGGGCGGCCTGCCCTCGCCGTTCGTGTTCCTCGCCCAGGTCGCCGCCCGCACCTCCACCATCCATATCGGCACCGGCATCGTCACTTTGCCGCTGGAAAGCCCGGTGCGCGTCGCCGAGGATTCCGGCGTGCTCGACCTGATGTCGGGCGGTCGGCTGGAAGTGGGCGTCGGGCCCGGCGGGACACCCTCGGCATTCGCCTCGTTCGGCCAGGACAGCGCCCAGCGCTGGGAGATTTTCGAGCATAATCTTGACATCCTGCGCGCCGCCTGGCGCGGCGAACGGCTCGGCGCCAGCGACAACCGGCTCTATCCGGCCTCGCCCCATCTGATCGATCGACTTTGGCAGGCGACCTTCGCCCCGCAAGGTGCGACCCGCGCGGGACTGGCCGGGGACGGGCTGCTGCTGTCGCGCACCCAGCCGCGCACGCCGGACGCGCCGCGCGCGACATTGGCCGACATTCAGCAGCCGATCATCGACGCCTACCTAGCCGCCCTTCCCGCCGGCCGCGCGCCGCGCATCCTGGCCTCGCGCAGCGTGTTCGTCGGCGATGATCGGAGCACGGTGCGCCATCACGCGGAGCTCGGCCTGCGCCGCTTCCTCGCCAGGGCGCGCCCCGGCGCGCGTGATTTCAACGCCTGTTCGCTCGACGAGCTGATCGCGCTATCGGACGCGCATGTCGGCACGCCCGACGAGGTGATCGCCTCGCTGCTGGCCGACCGCACGCTGGACCGCGCCACCGACATCGCCTTCCAGGTGCATCCGATGGATCCGCCGCACGCCGATATCCTCCGCTCCATCGAACTGGCGGCCGAGCATGTCGCCCCGGCACTGGGCTGGCGCCGCAAAACCCCCGAGTCCACCCGCCTCGCCGTCGCCAGCTGAAAGGACCCGCTTCATGTCAGTCGCGATGACTGCCACCCTCCCCGACGTGATCGATCATCTCGTCGGCATCGACGCGGGCTCACCGCTGGATGCCGTCCGCGCGCAGCGCATCCAGGCGCGCGAGAACGCCCAGCTCAGCTATCTGAGCCTGTTCGCCCCCGAGGACGACACGGCGATGTCGCTGTCCGAGCGCGTCGCCGTCGCGGTGTTCGTGTGCGGCCTGCACCGCCAGCCCGGCATCGCCGGCTTCTATGAAGCCGATCTCGACCCCGCGCTGAAACCGGCGGTCGACGCCGCGGTGAACGCGGGCCTCACGCAGGGCCCGTATGGGCATTTTCCGCCCGGCAAGCTGACCGCCGAGGACCAGCCAGGTCTCACGTTCGACGCGGGCAATCTCGGCCTGGATCGCCGCCTCACCGCCGCGTTCAGCTACGCCCACCGGCTGGTGTTCCATCCGCGTGACGCCGAGCCGGGAGCTTTGCAGGCCTTGCTGGACGCCGGCTGGTCGACCACTGGCATTGTAACCCTGTCACAGCTGGTGGCGTTCCTGACGTTCCAGATCCGCGTCGTCACTGGTCTGCGCGCCCTCGCCGCCGCCTGATTTTCCCCTTGCACGACCACGGAACCGCCGCCGCATGACCGAGACCACGACGACCTATCCCGGCCACACGCCGCCCGCGGCCTTCACCCGGGAGGTGCTGGAATGGCTGCCCTGGCTCACGCCGCTGCCGGCCGAGGCGATGACCGATCGCCACTGGGCCGGCCTGGTCGACGCCTCGCGGGCGAAATCGCCCTATTTCATGCTGCTGGCCCGCGACCCCGACGTCCTCGGCGCGCGCACCCGCACCGACAAGGACATCTTCTACAATCCGACGGCCGGCCTGCCGCGCGCCGAACGCGAGCTCGCGGCGGCGGCGACCTCGCGCTTCAACGGCTGCATCTATTGCGCCTCGGTGCATGCCCGCTTCTCCGCCCAGTTCGCCAAGGACCGCGCCTCCGACATCGACCGCCTGCTGGCGGACGGCGTCACTGTGGATCTGGGCGAACGCTGGAACGCGCTGGTGGAAGCCTCCGTCGCCCTCTCGGAGACGCCGATCACCTTCGGCCCCACCCATATCGCACGGCTGCGAGCCGCGGGCCTCGACGATCTGGCCCTCGCCGACCTGATCCACGCCGCCGCGTTCTTCAACTGGGCCAACCGCCTGATGCTGTCGCTGGGCGAGCCGACGGAGAAAGCGCCGACCATTGAGGCCCGTCCCCATCAAGCTTGAATAGCCACTTCGAAAAACCGACAGCTGGCGACCAGGAAGGCGAGCAGGCCGGCAGGCTGGCGCGCCTGATGCGTGACGGGCTGGTGCGACCGCACCGAAATCAGCCGTCGATGGCGTTGTTCAGCAGCGAGCCGCCGCGCGCCAGGAAGGATTTGTCCTGATGGGTCCCAGCGCCCGCTGAACGCCGCGCTGTGTCTGGCGTCCCGTACGAGATTCGAACTCGTGTTACCGCCGTGAAAGGGCGGTGTCCTGGGCCTCTAGACGAACGGGACCGACGCAGGAGGCTGGGTAGCCGAGGCGCTCATAAGGGTCAAGGGCGAGCGTGCCGCGGGCCGGCGGAGCAGGAAGGACAGGGAAGAAGTGTTCTTTCTTGAAAGAAAGAACCAAAGAACTTCTATCCATTAAGAATCTGCAGCAGCAACCAATCAGTCCCTCGTTCCAAACCCTCACAAAGCCACCGCCCCATCCGTCACGATAAAACCCGCCGAAACCGTGCCGTTCCATTCCTCCGCCCGCAGATGCCCCGCCAGATGCAGCACCGCCCCATCCCGCGCCATCAGCGCCGCCGCCAGCGCGCCCTCGCGCGCCCGGAACATCACCGCCTTCACCCGCGCACCCCCGCCCTCGCCCTCGACGAACGCGCGGATCGTCGCCTGCTCGCGGCCCACACGATCGGCGCGCACCACCCGCACCCGCGGCAGCACCAGGGTCGGCTCCGCGTTGCCATTGCCGAACGGCGCCAGACGACCGATCTGGACCGCGGTCTCGCTGGAACAGCCAGCCACCGCCAGCGTGCCTTCCACCAGCACATCCACCGCCCCCGGCAGGGCCGCCGCGGCCGCCAGCCGCTCGTCGAGAAACGCATGGAAATCGGCCAGCCGCCCCGCGACCAGCGAAAATCCCGCCGCCATCGCGTGCCCCCCCCCGGTCGACAGAATGCCCGCCTGGCGCGCGGCAATGATCGCCGCCCCCAGATCGATCCCGGCCACCGAGCGCCCGGACCCCTTGGCGATCCCGTCGGCCACGCCGGCAACACAGGCCGGGCGATTGAACCGCTCCTTGATCCGCCCTGCGACAATACCGACCACCCCGGGATGCCAGTCGACCCCGCTCACCACCACGCTGGCATGGCCCGCCTGCAGCTGTGCGTCGGCCGCCTGCATCGCCGCCTCCAGCATCTCCACCTCGACCGTCTGGCGCTGCCGGTTGATGGCATCCAGCGTCGCCGCCAGCGCGCGCGCCTCCACCGGATCCTCGCACAGCAACAGCCGCAGGCCGAGGTCGCACTCGGCGATCCGCCCGGCGGCATTGATGCGCGGTCCGAGCGCGAAGCCGAGCGTCATGGCACTCGGCGCGGTCGTGACCGCCGCCACATCCAGCAACGCCGTCACCCCCGCCCGCTCCCGGCGCGCCATCACCTTCAACCCTTGCGTCACCAGCGCGCGATTGATCCCGGTCAGCGGCATCACGTCACACACCGTCGCCAGCGCCACGAGGTCGAGCAGCGCCAGCAGATCGGGCTCGGCGCGCCGGTCGAAAAACCCCGCGCGGCGCAACGCCCGCACGGTCGCGATCACCGTCAGAAACACGATCGTGGCAGCGCACACCATGCCAAGTCCGGAGCGGCAATCGACCCGGTTGGGATTGACGGTGGCCAGCGCCCGCGCCGGCACGTGATCGGACACGTGGTGATCGAGCACCACGATATCGGCCAGATCGGCGGCGCGGTCGATCACCTCGCCTGCCGCCGTGCCGCAATCCACGCACAGGATCAGGCTCGCCCCGTCGGCGGCCAGTGACTGCAGCGCCACCAGATTGGGGCCATAGCCCTCGGTGGTCCGGTCCGGCACGTAGCTGATCACCCGGCAGCCGAGCCCGCGCAGGAACAGCGCCATCAGCGCCCCGCTGCAGGCGCCGTCCACGTCATAGTCGCCGAACACCGCCACGGTCTCGCCGGCCCGCACCGCGCGCGCCAGGCGATCGGCGGCCACATCCATGTCGGCGAGCAGGCTCGGGTCCGGCAGCGAGGCGCGCAGCCGCGGGTCGAGAAAATCCGCGGCCTGCCCAGCCGCCACCCCGCGCGCCGCCAGCAGCCGTCCGACGATCTCCGGCACGCCCAACTGCTGCGCCATGCCCAGCCCCAGCCGATCGTCGGCCGCCCGCCACACCCAGCGCCGCCCGCTCAGGCTGCGCGCGACCCCGAGGACCGCGTCATCCATCCGCTACTCGACGGCCCCCTGCTCGACGGCTCCCTGCTCGACGGCCCCCTACTCGACTGCCCCCTACTCGACTGCCCATGTCTTGGTCGCGAAATTATGCTGCGCCTCGACATAACGCACGGTGCCCGACTTGCTGCGCATCACCACCGAATGCGTCGTCGCCCCCTGCCCGAACCGCCGCACGCCGCGCAGCATCGCGCCGGACGTGACCCCCGTCGCGGCAAACATCACGTTGCCAGAAGCGAGATCGCCCACCGCATACACCCGACGCGGATCGGTGATGCCCATCTCGCGCGCGCGCCGAATTTGCTCGTCATCCTCGAACAGCAGGCGCGCCTGCATCTGCCCGCCGATGCAGCGCAGGGCCGCGGCCGCCAGCACGCCCTCCGGCGCGCCGCCGGAGCCCATGAAGATATCCACGCCGGCGTCGGGCTGCGCGGTCGCCATCACGCCGGCGACGTCGCCATCGCTCAGCATCATGATGCGCGCGCCGGCCTCGCGGCTGCGCGCCACCAGTTCGGCATGGCGCTCACGATCCAGCATGCACACCACCAGATCGGAAATCTCGCATTTCTTGGCGCGCGCCAGATTGCGCAAATTCTCGGCCACCGGCGCATCGATATCCACCACGCCCTCCGGCAGCCCGCCGCCGACCGCGATCTTGTCCATGTAGATATCCGGCGCGTGCAGAAAATTGCCCTTCTCCGCGAGCGCCACCACGGTCAGCGCGTTGGGCCCGCCCTTGGCGGTCAGCGTGGTGCCCTCCAGCGGATCGACCGCGATATCCATCTCCGGACCGCCGGCGCCGACCTTCTCACCGATATACAGCATCGGCGCCTCATCCATCTCGCCCTCGCCGATCACCACGGTACCGTTGATCGCCACCGTGTCGAACGCGCGCCGCATGGCGGCGACGGCGGCACCGTCCGCCTCGATCTTCTTGCCCAACCCCATCCACCGGCTGGCCGCCATCGCGGCCGCCTCCGTCACCCGCACCAGATCGAGGGCGAGGTTGCGGTCGGTGACCTGTTCCTGCTGCATCGTGTTCATGGCTTTGACTGTCCTGTTCAGGCCGGTTCGATACGGATCATGGCGGGCGCTTCCAGCACAGCGTCCAGGGCGGCGATTCGGGCCAGCGCGCGACGCATCGCCGCCTCCCCCGTCTCATGCGTGGTCAGCACCACCGGCACCGCCTCGCCGGGGCTGCGGCCGCGCTGCAGCATGGTCTCCATCGACACGCCGGCGTCGCGCAGCACCGCGGTCACGTCGGCGATCACGCCGGGGCGGTCGACCACCATCAGCCGCAGATAATAGGCGCCGGCATGCGTCTCCATCGACACCGACGGCAACGGCGTGAGCGCGCCCAGCGCCGCCCCCCAGATCGGCGTCAGCCGGCCGCGCGCGAGATCGATCAGATCGGCCACCACCGCCGACGCGGTGGGCCCCGCGCCAGCGCCGCGCCCCTCCAGCATCATCCGCCCGACGAAATCGCCTTCCGCCACCACCGCGTTGAACACCCCATCCACCCGCGCGATCGGGGCCGATTGCGGCACCATGCAGGGATGCACCCGCGCCTCGATCCCGGCCTCCGTCTGCCGCGCGATGCCCAGCAGCTTGATGCGATAGCCGAGGTCGGTGGCGAATGCGATATCCAGCGCCGACACGTGCCGGATACCCTCGACATGCACGGCGGCGAAATCCACCGGCCGGCCAAACGCCAGTGCGGCCAGGATCGCCAATTTATGCGCGGCATCGATGCCGTCGACATCGAATGACGGGTCGCTCTCCGCGTAGCCGAGCTTCTGCGCGTCCGCCAGCACCTCGGCGAACTCGCGGCCGCGCTCGCGCATCACCGTCAGAATATAGTTGCAGGTCCCATTCAGGATGCCGGCGACGCGTGACACGCGATTGCCCGCCAGCCCCTCGCGCAACGCCTTGATCACCGGAATGCCGCCGGCCACCGCCGCCTCGAACCCCAACGCCGCCTCGTGGCGTTCGGCGAGCTCGGCGAGGCCCGCGCCATGCACCGCGATCAGCGCCTTGTTGGCGGTCACCACCGGCTTGCCGGCCGCCAGCGCCGCCTCCACCAGCGCCCGCGCCGGCCCCTCCGACCCGCCGATCACCTCCACCACGACATCGACGGCCGGATCACCAGCCAGCGCCACGGGATCGTCGTACCAGCGCAGACCCTGCAGCGACACACCCCGGTCCCGCCCGCGATCGCGCGAGGACACGGCGGTCACCGCCACCGGCCGACCGGCGCGCGCCGCGATGATATCGGCATTCTCCCGCAGCATGCTCAGCACGCCCACGCCCACGGTGCCGAGCCCGGCCACCGCGACAGATAGCGGCCGCGTCATGGCGCCGCCCCGCTCAGTACGGGTTCAGCCGGAGACGCATTATCCGCCTGCAGAAACCCGCGAATATTGCGCAGCGCCTGGCGCAACCGATGCGGATTCTCCACCAGCGCGATGCGCACATGCCCGTCGCCATGCTCACCAAACCCGATCCCCGGCGCGACGGCGACGCGCGCGCGGGCGAGCAGCAACTTGCTGAATTCCACGCTGCCCAGCTGCGCGAATCGCTCGGGGATCGGCGCCCACGCGAACATCGAGCATTCCGGGTTCGGCACGTCCCAGCCCGCCGCGCGCAGGCCGGGGATCAGCACGTCGCGCCGCTCGCGATACAGCGCGCGCATCTCGGCCACGCAGTCCTGCGGGCCATTCAGGGCGGCCGTCGCGGCCACCTGGATCGGCGTGAACGCGCCATAATCCAGATACGATTTCATCCGCGTCAGCGCCGTGATCAGGCGCGGATTGCCGGCGGCGAACCCCATTCGCCACCCCGGCATGGAATAGGTCTTGGACAGGCTGGTGAACTCGACGGCGATATGTTTCGCCCCCTCCACCTGCAGGATCGACGGCGGCGGCACGTCGCCGAAATAGATCTCGGCATAGGCGAGATCGGACATGATCCAGATCTCGTGGCGCCGGCAGAACGCCACCAGCGCGCGATAGAAGTCGAGGCTGGCGAGGCACGCCGTCGGGTTGGACGGGAAGTTCACGATCAGCGCCGTCGGTTTCGGCACCGAATGCCGCACCGCCTGATCCAGCGCGCGCAGCATCTCGTCATCCGGTGTCGCCGGCACGCTGCGCACCGAGGCGCCGGCGATGATGAAGCCGAACTGGTGGATCGGATAGGACGGGTTGGGCACCAGAATCGTGTCACCAGGGCTGGTGATCGCGGCGGCCAGGTTGGCCAACCCTTCCTTGGAACCCAACGTCGCGATCACCTCGGTCGCGGGATCCAGCACCACATCGAAGCGTCGCTGATAATAGCCGGCCAGTGCCCGCAGCAGCCCGGGGATCCCCTTGCTGACCGAATAGCGATGGGTGCGCGGGTCCTGCACCGCCTCCACCAGCTTGGCCACGATATGCGGCGGCGTGGCACTGTCGGGATTGCCCATGCCGAGATCGATAATGTCCTCGCCAGCCGCACGGGCGGCGGCCTTGGCCTTGTTGACCTCGGCGAACACATAAGGCGGCAGGCGGCGGATACGGTGGAATTCTTCGGGCATCAGATCCATCGACGAAACAGGAAAAAACCAAACGAGCGAACCGGACAGCGGCTTACTCGGTGAGCTGGGCCACCCCGCCCCGGCCGCTCGCGTCCGACGCGATGCGCAGCGAGCCCGCCGGCACCCCGTCGGATTGCAGCACCCGTGCGATCGCCACAGCGCGATCCCAGGCGAGCGACATCGAGGCGGTCTGCAGATCGATGTCGCTGTCCGGCGCGTCGCCATAGCCGGTCACCGCGACGGCGGCCGTGCCACGCCGGGCGGCCAGTTGGCGCAACGCGGGGAGTGCTGACCCCGGCACCGCGGCCGAGCCCTGGGCGAACGGAATCGGCAGCGGCGTGCCGGCCACGAACACCGGCGGCGGCGCCACCACAGGCGGCGTGGGCGGCGGCGGGGTGGGCACGATCGTGGTGATCACGCCCGGCAGGCGCGCGGCCGCCGGGGGACCCGCCGGCACCGTCGGCATCAACGCGGCATCCGCCGCCGGCGGCGGCTCCGACGACGGCGGCCCCAACCGATCGGCGGGCGCCGCGGGTTTCGCCGCCGCGGCGGCGGGCGGCGTGGTGGCGGGCGGCGTGGTGGCGGGCGGCGTGGTGGCGGCCGGCAGCGACGCGTTCATCTGCGTGTCGGGATCGGACGTCGCCGCCGGCGGCACCGCCGGGGTCGCGGCTGCCGGCTTGGGCGCCGGCGCTGCCAGCGGCGTCAACTTATCGACATACTGCGCGTTGGCCCGATCGGCGAGCAGCTTGGCGGTGATCGTGGCGCGGGTCTTGGAATCGATCGCGACCGGCCGGGTCGGCACCGTGCCCAGCGAGGGAAACGGCTGATCGACGTTGGGCGGCGGCGGCCGGGACTGCGCGATCGTGCCGCCCTCCAGATCGTGCCACCAGTTCACCGGCACCAGCTCGCCATTGGCGGCACAGCCGGCCAGCCCGAGCGACAGCGCGGCCAGCAGTGACCCGTGCGCCCCAGCCAAGCGGGCGGCACGCAGCAGAACGGCGACCCCGCCAGCTTGAACGGCATCGGCCGCACCTGTAACACACCAGTTGCTTCCAGTTGACATTGGTCGGTTCGCTCCCGGCACGCGCCGCATGATCGAGCGCACATGTAGCAGCCAGGGGCCACCGACGGAAAGGATGCGCGCATGCCGCACGACAAGAAGCCGGGAACCGGCCGCGATGCAGGGACAAACCAGGAACCGCCGAACGCAACCCCAACGGCCTTTTCGGCACCCGAATCCATCGAGCCCGGCCGCTTGATGCCCGATAAGCACGAGCTCAACCGCTCGATGCCCGATAAGCACGAGCTCAGCCGCTCGATCGGTAACAAGAACGAGCTCAGCCGCTCGATGGCCGACATCGCCGAACGCTCGCAGCGTATCGTCGGCGAATGGCTCAAGCGGCAGGCGAGCGGTCCCGCATCGAACGGCGACCCGCTCAACATCGCCAGCGCCTTCCTCGAAATGACCACCCGCCTGATGGCCAATCCCGCCAAGCTGATGCAGGCACAGCTCGGCTTCTGGCAGGACTACATGTCGCTCTGGCAGAACACCGCGCGGCGCATCATGGGCATCGACAGCGATCCGGTGATCCAGGCCGACGCCAAAGATCGCCGCTTCAAGGACGACGCCTGGAAAGAAAGCGAGGTGTTCGACTTCATCAAGCAATCCTACCTGCTGTCCGCCCGCTTCGTGCAGGAGGTGGTCACCCATGTCGACGGGCTCGAACCGCACACCGCCCAAAAGGTCGATTTCTACGCGCGCCAGTTCATCGACGCGATGAGTCCGAGCAACTTCCTGCTGACCAACCCCGAGGTGCTGCGCAAAACCGCCGAGACCGGCGGCGAAAATCTGATCAAAGGCCTGCATAACCTGCTCAGCGACCTTGAGCGCGGCCGCGGCAATCTGCGCATCCGCATGACCGACAGCGACGCCTTCCGCATCGGCGAGAACATCGCGGTCACCCCAGGCAAGGTGGTGTTCCAGAACGCGCTGATGCAGCTGATCCAATACAGCCCGACCACCGAGCGCGTGCTGAAACGCCCCTTGCTGATCGTGCCGCCCTGGATCAACAAGTTCTACATTCTCGACCTGCGCCCGAAGAACAGCCTGGTGCGCTGGGCGGTGGCGCACGGCCACACGGTGTTCGTGGTCAGCTGGGTCAACCCCGACGCCAAGCTCAGCGACAAAGGCTTTGAGGATTATATGCAGGAAGGCATTCTCGACGCGCTCGACGCGATCGAGGCCGCCACCGGCGAGCGCGCCATCAACGCCATCGGCTACTGCCTCGGCGGCACCCTGCTGAGCGCCACACTGGCCTGGATGGCGGCGCACGACGACGACCGCATCAAATCCGCTACCTTCTTCGTCACCATGACGGATTTTCGCGAATCCGGCGAACTCAACGTGTTCATCGACGAGGAACAATTGCAGGCGCTGGAGGCGCGAATGCACCGGCGCGGCTATCTCGAAGGCAGCGAGATGGCCAACACCTTCAACATGCTGCGCGCCAACGACCTGATCTGGTCGTTCGTGGTGAACAATTACCTGCTCGGCAACGATCCGTTTCCCTTCGATCTGCTCTACTGGAATGCCGATTCCACGCGGATGCCGGCGAAGATGCACAGCTTCTATCTGCGCCAGATGTACCAGGCGAACCGGCTGGCACAACCCAACGGCATCTCCCTGCGGGGCACGCCGATCGACCTCACGCGGGTGAAGGTTCCCGCCTATTTCCTGTCGACCCGCGAAGACCATATCGCGCCCTGGAAATGCACCTATCAAGGCACCCAGTTGCTCGGCGGCAAAAATCGCTTCGTGCTGGCTGCCTCAGGCCACATCGCCGGCGTGGTCAATCCACCGGAAGGCGGCAAATACAGCCATTGGATCAACCCGGACCTGCCTGACGACCCCGAGGCATGGTTCCACGGCGCCACCGAAATGGCCGGCTCCTGGTGGCCGGATTGGCAACGCTGGGTCACCGCCCAGGACAAACGCCAGGTCAAAGCCCGCACGCCCGGCGATGGCCAACTGACAATCATCGAGGACGCACCTGGCAGTTACGTGAAACTGCAGGTCAACTGAGCGTGGTGTCGTGGCAAGCAGGGCTGGGCTCTCCCTCCGGTGGCCATTCCACTCGACGAAGCCGTCGAGCGGAACCTCGGGCCACCTCCGCCCGGACCCGCAAAGGGGCACACGCCCCTTTGAACCCCCGGACTTCAAGGGCTTTGTGGGAGGGGGCTTACCTGCTTTGTCACGGCAACGCCGCCAGCACCTCAGCTCCGTATCGTGCCAGCTTGGACGCGCCGACGCCCTTGATCTGGCCGAGCTCTTCCAGGCTGCGCGGGCACACCGCGGCGATCTCTCGCAAGGTGCTGTCATGGAAAATCACATAAGGCGGCACTGACTGCGCCTTCGCCGCCCCGGAGCGCCACAGCCGCAAGACATCGAACGCGCTGCCCGCCTCCGCTGACAAACCGACAGCCGCCGCGGCCGGCGCGCGACTATTGCGATCCGGACTGCCCCGCCTGCGATCGCGCTCCACCAGAATGTCAGCCCGCAACATCATCTTCGCCTCGCCGCGCAGGATCGGGCGCGCCTTTTCCATGTCGAGGCTGAGGGTAGCGAACTCGCCGGTCTCCACGTTCACCGCCCCGCGCGCGATCAGCTGCCGGATCACGCCGCGCCAAAACACGGCACTGCGATCGGCACCGACGCCGAACGTCGGCAACTGGTCATGGCCGAGCTGCACCGCTTTCGGATTGGCCTCTCCGCGCAACACCGCGATCACATGCGCGCCGCCAAATCGCTGCCCGGTCCGATAGATCGCCGAGAGCATCTTCTGGGCATCCACCGTGCCGTCGAACAGCCCGACCGGGGACGCGCAATTGTCGCAATGGCCACATGGCCCCGGCAGCTCCTCGCCGAAACACGCCAGCAGCGCCTTGGTGCGACATTCCACTGTCTCGGTCAGCGAAATCATCGCCTCCAGCCGCGCCCGCATGGTGCGCTTCTGCGCCTCGCCGGCGGCCGACGTCTGCAGGAAATACCGCGCCCGCGCGATATCCTCGCCGCCATACAGCAACAACGTGTCGGACGCATCGCCATCGCGCCCGGCGCGGCCGATCTGCTGGTAATACGCCTCCGGACTGTCGGCCATGTCGAGATGCACGACGAACCGCACATCGGGCCGGTCGATGCCCATGCCGAACGCGATGGTGGCCACTACCACCACCGCCTCACCCGAGCGAAACCGCATCGCAGCCAGGCGCTTCTGCTCGGCCGGCAGGCCCGCATGAAACGCCACCGCCGCGATGTCCTTGCCCGCCAACCACGCCGCGATCCGCTCGGTCTTGGCGCGGCTGCCGCAATAGATGATGCCGGCCTCGCCGGTATGGCGGCGCAGCAGATCCAGCAGCTGCGCCGTCTCGCTCACCTTGGCCTCGGCCGCGATATGCAGATTCGGCCGATGGAAACTGGCGGAGAAAATCGCCGCGTCCGCCATGCCGAGCGAGGCCAGAATATCGGTGCGCGTGCGCGGATCGGCGGTCGCCGTCAGCGCCACCCGCGGCACCCCGGGAAACCGCTCCGGCAGGCAGGCGAGCAGCCGATATTCCGGGCGGAACTCATGCCCCCACTGGCTGACGCAGTGCGCCTCGTCGATCGCCAGCAGCGCGATCTCGCAGCGCCGCAACCGATCCATCGTGCCCGGACTCAGCAACCGCTCCGGCGACACATACAACAGATCGAGCATCCCGGCATCCAGCGCGCGACCGACCCGGGCATGCTCCTCAGGGTCCAGGTCCGAATGCAGCGCGCCGGCGGCGACACCCAGCTGGCGCAACGCCGCCACCTGGTCATCCATCAAGGCGATCAGCGGCGAGATCACGATCGCCGTCCCAGGGCGGCACAACGCCGGCAGCTGATAACAGATGCTCTTGCCACCGCCAGTCGGCATCAGCACCAAAGCATCGCCGCCGGCCAGCACGTGCTCGATGGCTTGTTCCTGCAGCCCGCGAAATGCCGGATAGCCGAACACCCGCCGCAACACCTCGCGCGGCGACCTGTCGCCCCGCGGCGGCAACAGCTCGCTGATGTCGGCCAGATCACCCATCACAGGGTCCGATCCAGCCCAACGCGATCAAGGCAAACCGACATCGATCTCGACGCGGCGACTTTCCTGCGACGTGTCCGCGAATCGCGTCGAGCCGTGCGCCACCCGCGCAATCCGCGTCGGCGACACCCCGGCCGCCACCAGCTCGTCGGACACCACCTGCGCCCGCGTGCGGGAAATATCCATGTTGGCCTGCGGACTGCCCTGCATATCGGCAAACCCGATAATCACCACGGGCTGCTCTGGATGGCGCATCGCCAACCCCGCCGCCGCATCGACGATCGACTTCGCCGACGGATCCAGCTGTGCCGACCATTCCTGGTAAAACACCACATACCGCTGACTCGAGCGCTCGAACAGACTGCAGCCACCCAACGCCAAAACCAACCCAACCACAATCAACCGCCGCATCGCGAGTCTCCCGCCTTGAACACCCAGTCTACCCGCACGATGCGGCCGGGGCGAGCGAGGAGTGTGGGGGGCTGAGAGTCAGCCGCCCCACACTCCTCACCCCGCCGCCGCGACGGCGCGGCCGGCGGACAGGCGCCAGATGCGGTCCAGGCGTTCCACGCCGATCAGGCGGTGGGCGATCAGGATGATGGTGCGGTGATCGGCGGTGGCGTTCAGGGTGGTGAAGAAGTCACGTTCGGTATCGGCGTCGAGTCCGGCGCAGGGTTCGTCGAGGATCAGCACCGGGGCTTTGGAGAGAAGGGTGCGGGCCAGTGCGAGGCGACGGCCTTGGCCGCCGGAGAATTGCGCGCCGCTTTCGCCCACCCAGGCGTCCAGCCCGTCGGGCAGGCCCCGCACGAAATCGCCGATGCGGGCCGCGTCCAGTGCCGTCCACAGCGCGTCGTCGCTGGCATCCGGATCGCCCAGCAGCAGGTTGGCGCGGATGGTGTCGTCGAACAGATGCGTGGTCTGGCCGAGATACACCACCCGGCCGCGCAGGTCGGTGGCGGCGAGGTCGGCGATATCGACGCCGCCGAGCAGCACCCGCCCCTGCTGGGGCGCGGCCACTTTCAGGGCCAGGGCGGCCAGCGTGGATTTGCCGCTGCCGGACGGGCCGAGCAAGGCGATGCGGCTGCCGGCCGGGATGTCGAGCGTCAGGCCGTCGAATACCGGTGGGCGATCGGGCTGCCAGCGGAACTGCACGGCATCGAAGCGCAGCGCGCTGCCAGCCGGCAGCGGCAGCGGCGCCAGGGGATCGGGCACCGGGATCGGGCCTTCCGCCGCGTCGAGCACCCGGCTGGCGGCGGCCACCGCGTAACCAGCCTGCGCGCCGGCGCGCGGCAGCAGCGCCACCGCCTCGAACGTGGCGACGGTCAGGAACGCCAGCGCCACCGCCGGCACGGGATGGCCGAACGCCGCCACCAGCACGGCGAGCACAGCGGCCTGGCCGCACAGGAACGCCCCCGCGCCGGACCAGGCAACGCGGGACGCCGCCTCATGCTGGGCCGCCAGCAACGCGGCCTCGCGGGACTGCACCAGCGCCAGCATGCGGCCCTCGGCGCCGAACGCGCGCACCTCGGGCATGCCGGTCAGCGTGTCCAGCGTGGCGACGCGCAGCCGGGCGGAGGTCGTGGCCAGCCGGTCGCCGAGAGACGCCGTGCCACGTGCCGCCAGCAGCGGCAGGGCGAAGGCGGAGGCGGCGAACAGCAGCACGACGATGACGGCGAGGCCAGGGTCGACGCGCCCGATCAGCCAGGCGAGGGCCGGCAGCAGCATGACCGCCCCGGCCAGCGGCAGCAGAATGCGCAGATACAGCCCGTCGAGCACTTCGACGTCATTGGCGAGGCGCGCCAGCACGTCCCCGGCGTGGCGAAAGCCCAGGCCCCCGGCGGCGCGCAGCGACAGGCCGCGAAAGAACCACAGCCGCAGATCGGCCAGCGCCCGGAACGTGGCGGCATGGGTCACCAGCCGCTCGAAATAGCGCAGGACGACCCGCGCGGGCCCGAGCAGGCGCAGCGCCAGCGAGGCGGTGATGGCGGTGCCGGTGACCACCCCGGCCACCACGGCGCCGGAGGTCGCCATCAGGGCAACCGCGACGGCCAGCGACAGCAGGGTCACCACGCCGCCCAGCACCAGCCAGCCGGTGCGGCCGCGCCATAAAGCGAGGATGCGCAGCAGTGGCGTCATGCCACACCCCGCACCGGCGCCACCCGACCGTCGCGCAGATCGATCCGGCGGCCGCCGAAGGCGTGGGCGGCGGCGGAATGGCTGGCCAGGATCACCGTCCGCCCGAGCGCGAGCCTGCGGATACTGTCGAGCACCTCGGCTTCGGTGGCGGGGTCGAGATGGGCGGTGGGCTCATCCATCAGCAGCAGCGGCGCGTTCTTCAAGAACGCCCGGGCGATCGCGATGCGCTGCGCCTGGCCTCCGGAAAGTCCGTAACCCCCTTCCCCGACGAACGTGTCGAGCCCGTCCGGCAGGGCGGCCAGCACGCTGTCGAGGCGGGCGAAGCGGGCGGCGTCCTCGATCGCGGCGTCGGACGCCTCGGGGCTGGCGAAGCGGATATTCTCGCGGATCGAGCCCGCGAACAGAATGGGGCGCTGGCCGATCCAGGCGATCAGGCGCGACAAGGCGGCCGGCACCAGGGTGGTGATATCCGCGCCATTGATCGTCACGCGGCCCGCCTCGGGGCGCACGAAGCCGAGCAGCACCTCCATCACGGTGGATTTGCCGGCGCCGGACGGTCCGGCCAGCACGATGGTCTCGCCGGCCGGCACCCGCAGGCTGAGCCCATCCAGCGCAGGTCCTCGCGCGGCATCCCAGGTCACCCGCACATTCTCGAAGGCGATAGCCACCCCATTGGCCTCGACGGTGCGCACCACCAAAGGCGGCGCGGGCGGCACCGCGGGGGGCAGCTGCACCAGGGTTTCGGCGGCGCCGATCGCCTGCATGCGATCCTGATAGGCGGCTGAGAACCCGCGCAGCGGCGCGAAGAACTCGGGCACCAGCAGCAGCACGAACAGAGCGTGGCCGGCATGCAGCACCGCGGGACTGGCGGCGGCCGCGGCGCGCAGCTGGGCGGCATAGCGCAACGCCAGGATCACCAGGGCGGCCGCCATCGCGCAGTCGAGAATGGCCGAGGACAGGAACGCCACCCGCAGCACCCGCATGGTGCGCACCCGCAGCTCGTCGGCGGCGCGGCCCAGCGCGATCGCCTCGGCGCCGGCGCGATTGGCCAGCACGATCGTGGCGATGCCGCGGATACGGTCGAGAAAGCGCGCCTGCAGCCGCGCCATGGCGGCGAACTGGCGGCGCGAGGCCGCCGCCGCGCCGATGCCGGAGAACGCCATTCCGACCGGCACCAGCAACCCCGCGAGACCGAGGATCAGCGCTGCCCAGGGATCGGTGGTCAGCACCGCCAGCACCACCAGCACCGGCCCCGCGATCGCCAGGCTGGCGGCCGGCAGCCAGCTGCGAAACAGCCCGTCGAGCGCCTCGATGCGATCGATCAGTGTCGCGGCCAGTTCGGCGGAATGCGACCGGCGGGACGCCGCGGGTCCGGCGTCGAGCAGCCGCGTCATGGCATCCGTGCGCAGCCGGCGGCGGGCGGCCGCCCCGGAATCGAACGCCGAGCGCTCGGCCAGAATGCCAATTCCGGCACGCAACAGCGCGAGTCCGCCGAATCCCACGAGCAGCAGCACGGGGGGAGATTGGTGGGCCAGCGCCGCGTCGAGCGCGCCGGCGGCGCACAGCGCCTGGGCGATGGCGAGCGCGATCGCGAGCAAGCCGAGGCCAGTCGCGGGCATCGCGGCACGCCGCCCCAGACGACCTTGCAGCCGCAGCCAGACGCGTGCCTCGTGCCTGCTCTCGCTCATGGCATCAGCATTTACGCGAAGTTGACCGCTTTGACAGGCCCCGACATCGGCCTCGCGCGGCGGCGGTCCGGTCGGATGCTCGCGATAGCGTCGGCCGAGCCACGTAACGCCCCGGAATCAGGCCGATTTCGCCAACGAATTGGCAAACTTTATCATATCGTTACACGAATTTCACGCAGGCCCCGCCGACCAGCGATGCCTATGCCGCCCAGACCTCGTTCACGCCATCGCCAAAGCGGTCGAACGAGACGCCATACACGTGGATGGACACCGCCTCCTGCGTGCCGAGATTGGCGAGTCGGTGAATCGCGTTCGGGTCGGCCGGCGCGAACGACAGGCCGCCGGGCTGCAGCGGCTTGCAGGTGGTCGGGATCGCCACACCCGCCTCGGGGCGAAAAAACGTCTCAGTCAGCCAGCCCCGATGCACGCCCAGCGCGCACCAGGTGCGATGGCCATGCACCGGCGACATCTGCCCGGGCACCCACACGATCGCCACCACCGCGTAGCCGCCATCGGCGTCCGCATGCAGCAGATGCCGTTGATAGCGCTGCGGATTGCACGGACAGTCCCGCCCGGCGAGCAGATCGGGATCGGCCAGATGCGGCGCCATGGCGGCGGCGATCGCCCGCTCGCGCCGCGCAGCGCCGCGCGCCGCGTCGGCGATGTCAGCCAGCATGCGCGACAACGGGGCCCCCGTGTCATCCAACGGAATCATATTGGGCGGCATGATCTTGGACAGGGCGTTCATGCGACCTCCGAGACGACCAGGGACGAATGGGGACCAGTCAATGCGGCCAGCACCATGTCGCGGCTGGCAGCCACCTGTTCACGCATGATGGCACTCGCCCGCTCGCCGTCCCGCGCCGCCAGCGCCGCGATCAGCGCGCCATGCTCGTGCGCCATTTCGCCGCTGCGATCGCGCACCGACAGGCCGAGCACCAGCATGCGCGCCGACTCGTCGAGCAGCCGGCCGATCTGCCGCGCCAGCCGCTGATTGCCGGACAATTCGGCGATCGCGACATGAAACGCCCGGTTGGCGGCGAGAAACCGCCGCGCGCTATCGGCATCCTCGGGCGTGTAGCCCTGGTCGCACACCGCATCGAGCCGGGCGAGGCCCGCCACGCTGCCACCGCCGGCGGCGCGGCGCGCGGCCTCGGGCTCGAGGATCATGCGCAAATCGAACACTTCATGGATGTCGCGCACCGTCACCAGGCTGACCATCCAGCCGCGCCGCGGCACCGCCTGCACGAGCCCCTCCTCGGCCAGCCGCGCCAACGCGGCGCGCACCGGCGCGCGGCCCAGGCTGAGCCGCTCGGTCATCAGGGTCTCGCTGACAGTCGCACCCGGCGCGAGCCGGCACGACAGGATTTCGTCGCGCAACACCTCGACGGCCTGATCCGACAGGCTTGCTACGGGAAGATGGGCGATCATCGACATATGGCTGCGCTCGATCGTGACATGTCACGGGTATAGCAGCCACACGGCAGGAAGGAAATCGCGGAGTTAACCTGGTTTGGCCGGCAAGCTATGCGCTGGAGGGAGGGGTTGCGACCGCAAACCGTTAATGGACAAAAATTCTTTGGTTTTGTCTTTCAAGAAAGAACGCTTCGATTCGCCCCTAAAGGCACTCAGCAAAATACTCGTCCACCGAAATCAGCCGCTGGGTCAGGCCCGCCTCGAACCCCTGCCGGCAGAAAATCTCCAGCGCCGCGCGGTTCTTCTCGATGCCGTAGGGATGAAAATCCTCCCCCATCACGGCGGCGGTCTCCTCCAACTCGGCCTCCAGCCACGGCGTCGCGTAGGGAAAGCCCCGCTGCGCCGCCGAAAACTCGTCGTTGGCGGCACTGAACGCCGCGGTCAGGCTGCCGGCGATCCACGGATCAGCCTCCCACACCGCGCGATGCAGGATCACCAGATGCTGCGGCGGAAACGCCCCGGTGGCGCGGAAATACGCCTGCTCCATCGGCTTGAAATCCGGAAACAGCCGCGCGATCGGGCCATTCACCGGATGATAGGCGAGCGGCCGCGGCGGGCTGTAGACGGCGTCGAGCTCGCCTGCCAGCAGCATGTCCGACAGCGATTTCCCCGCCGGCGGCTGGGTCACGCCATCCGGCAGATCGACCAGCACCGAACTCGGCCGCGGCGCGTCTACCGGGCCGATGCACCAGCGGATCGAGGCGAGATCGACCCCGAGATAGCGCAGGAAATGCCGGTACCAGATCGAGCCACTATTGGCCCAGCCATACATCCCGATCCGCGCCCCCGCGAGATCGGCGGCCGTGCGGATAGGACCGTCCTTGCGCACATACAGATCGCGCGCGGTAAAATTGCGCAGCGGAAAAATCGGCAGCCCGACGAAGCTTTTATCGCCGCGATCGAGCCGGATCAGATGCCCGGCCATGGATTGCTCGCCGCCTTGCACGCTGGGGTCCTGCATTGCCCGGCGCAGCATCTCCGCCCGCTCCGGCCAGCCACCACCGCGGCCCAGCAGCAAGGTGAGATCGATGCCCTCCGGCCGGACGATCCCAGTCGCCAGCGGCATCAGCCGGGCATAATCGGCACAGGCCAGAGTCAGAGGAAGATCGGTCATCGCGCATCGCTCCGGGAGGTCGCGCGATGCTGGCACGCGAGGCCGCTTCGCGTAACCCGGCTTTAACCAATTATTGCCACGCTGCCCCCGTGCCCCCGCTCTCCCGTCGTCACCTGCTGGCCGCCCCGGCGCTGCTGCTGGCCAGCGACCCCGCGGCCACCCGGCGCACGATGCTCCGCCCCGGCCAGCCCGGCCGGCTGTGGCTGGAGATGCAAGGCGAGACCATGCTGGCCCGCGCCGAGGGCTCGAACCGATCGGTGCGGCTGCCCACGACCGACGCGCGGATCGCCTCACTCCTGCCGATCGCCGCACGGCAGATCGCCGTGGTGGCGTTCTCCGGCCAGGGGCCGGGCCCGCGCGTAACGCTGGCGGGGTTGATCGGGGATGACGGCGCGGGCCTGCGGCTATTCGGCATCGAGCTGCTGGTCTGGCAGCAGGATGGCGGCGCGCGACTCTGGAGCCGCCTGTCAGGCACCGGAAACGGTGCCGACCTGCGCATTGCCCGCAACGCCGCTGCTCCCCGCCCCGGCGCCGCATCCCCCAATCGCGCCTGGGAGGAATGGACGGACTATCTGGCTTGGCGCGGCCCCGCCCCGTTGGCCCCCGCCCTGGTGCGCCCGCCCTTGCCCACCACCTGGCAAGCCCGTCTCGCCGACATTCGCGCCAAGCTCGAACCCGCCCTCACCGCCCGACCCGACATCGTTCCCGATCAGACGATCGCGCTGTTCGCCGGCGCGCTCACCCTGCCAGCGCCCGCTTCGCCACACTCGCCATGAACCCCGACGCCTGCGGGATGATCGCGTCATTAAAGTCGTAATGCGGGCTGTGCAGCTCCCGCCCGCCATCCGCCGGGCCGTTGCCGATCCACACGAACGCACCGGGACGCTCGCCCAGATACCAGGCGAAATCCTCGCCCGTCATCGCCGGCGGCAGATCCCGACGCACCGCGATCCCCGCCGCCTCACACGCCTGCACCGCCAGATCGGCCTCCGGCTTGCTGTTCACCGTCGGCCCCATGCCATGCCGGATCGCGACAGTCGCCGTCATCCCGAACGTCGCGGCCACCCCGTCCGCGATCCGATACAGGCTGGCGTCGATCATATCCCGCACCGGAATACGATAGCTGCGGCAGGTGCCGCGCATCGTCACCTTGCTGGGGATCTGATTGGCCGCCACCCCGCCATCGATCATGCAGATCGACACCACGGCGGAGTCGAGCGGATCGACCTCGCGGGCCACGATGGATTGCAGCGCCACCAGCACATGTCCCGCCGCCAGCATCGGATCCCGCGCCAGATGCGGCATGGCACCATGGCCGGCCTTGCCCTCCAGCGTGATCTCGATGCGCGAGCCCGCGGCCATCACCGGCCCGTCATGCACGGCGACGGTGCCCGCCTCCAGCCCCGGCCAATTGTGGTAGCCAAAAATGCGCTCCATCGGAAACCGCTCGAACAACCCGGCATCGATCATGGCGCGCGCCCCGCCATACCCCTCCTCGGCCGGTTGAAACACCAGCTGAATCGTGCCGGTCCAATTTGGATCCTGCTGCAACAACGCCGCCGCCCCGAGCAGGCTCACCGTGTGGCCATCATGCCCACAGGCATGCATCACCCCCGGCGACTGACTGGCATAAGCGAGCCCGGTCAGCTCGGTGATCGGCAGCGCGTCCATATCGGCGCGCAAACCCACACTGCGATTGGATTGGCCGCGCCGCAGCGTCGCCACCACCCCATGCCCGCCGACACTGGTTTCGTGGGGGATGCCGAGTTCAGTCAACTTCTCTGAAACAAACGCCGCAGTCGCCTGTTCCTGCAGCGAAAGTTCCGGATGAATGTGCAAATGCCGGCGCCACCCGGCAAGCGTTTCGGCCAATGTTTTTTCCATCGCGCAAGCATTCCACCGAACGCGCCAGTACGCCAGCAAAGTACGCCAGCACAGTACGCCAGCCACGACCGAACCAATCGGGAACCGGCGGCGATTTCAAACATTTTCAATCCGAACATGACTTTGCCGTTATCTCGCCATGAGTCGGTGCAGAAATGCGGGCGTGGTCGTCGCTCACGCCTTTGGAGGTTTCATGAATCGCCTGGTTGTCGTGTCTAACCGGGTCCCCCTGCCCTCCTCCGGCAAACAGGCCGGCGGCCTGGCGGTGGCCCTCGACGGCCTGATGGAAAAGCGCGGCGGCCTATGGTTCGGCTGGAGCGGTGCGATCACCGACGACGCCCCCAGCCAGGACGCGCATGTCGAGCGCGCCGGCTCGGTCGAATATGCCACCATCGACCTCACCCGCGACGAGCACGACCGGTATTACAACAACTTCTCCAACGGCGTGCTGTGGCCGCTGCTGCACACGATGCCCGAGCTGATGCATTTCAATCAGCGGGATGCGCGGGTCTATCGCCAGGTCAACGCGCGCCTCGCCGCCGCCCTCACGCCACTGCTGCGCCCGGCCGACCTGATCTGGATCCATGATTACCACCTGCTGCCGCTGGCGGCATGCCTGCGCGCCGGCGGCGTCACCAACCCGATCGGCTTCTTCCTGCACATCCCGTTCGCGAGCCCGGACGTGCTGGGCGCCGCCCCGGAAATGGCCACCCTGGTGCGCGACCTGCTGGCCGCCGACCTGGTCGGCTTCCAGACCGACAACGATCTCGCCAACTTCGCCGCCGCCGCCACCACCCTGGCCGGCGCCACCCGCGTCTCCTCGACCGTGCTGATGCTGAGCGGACGCCGCATCAAACTTGGCGTGTTCCCGGTCGAGATCGAATCCCACGCGTTCGCCCGCATGGCCGCCGAAATGGAACGCGGCGACGCCTGCGAGCGCCTGCACCGCAGCCTGAACGGCCAGAAACTGATCCTTGGCATCGATCGGCTCGACCCGACCAAAGGCCTCATGCAACGCCTCGGCGGCATGCGCCAACTGATCGAAAAACACCCCGAGCTGCGCCGCGACGTCACCATGCTCCAGGTCGCCGCGGTGTCCCGCAAAGACGTCGAAACCTACCGCGCTCTGCGCACCGCCCTCGATCGCGAGGCCGGCAGCCTCAACGCCGATCTCGGCGAACCCGACTGGACGCCAGTGCGCCTGATCTCCCAGGCCTCGTCGCGCAACGTCGTCGCCGGCTATATGCGCCTGGCCCGCGTCGGGCTGGTGACGCCACTGCGCGACGGCATGAACCTGGTCGCCAAGGAATATGTCGCGGCCCAGAACCCCTCCGACCCCGGCGTACTCATCCTGTCCCGCTTCGCCGGCGCCGCCCGGCAACTGGACGCCGCCCTGCTGGTCAACCCGCACGACGCGGACGCGATGGCCGACGCGATCGCCCAAGCCCTGAAAATGCCGCTGGCCGAACGCCAGCAACGCTGGCGCGCACTGTGGGCGGCGATCGAACACCGCTCACCCGCGGTCTGGGGCCGCTCGTTCGTGGCCACCCTCATGCGCGCCACAATGATGCCGAACCGCCCGACCCTGCGCGTGGTCGGCGGCTTCGCCACCATGCAATCGCCGGTGCCCCCCAGCAGCACCCGCATCGAACTCCCCCCCGACCTCGCGCTGCCCATCGACCCACGCCGGCTGAATTGATGGGGCGCTTGGTTGCCTAGAGCGTGATCGCTTCCGGTAGGCGAAGCGATCGCGCTCTAGCTCTTTGTTTTATCGAGCATGTTTGTCGCCCAGGTGGGTCAACCTTATGCGATCATGCTCTAAGCCACGCGCACCAACATTTTGCCAAAGTTGCGGCCGCGGAGGAGTTGGACGAGGGCGTCGGGGGCGTTTTCCAGGCCGTCGATCACCGTTTCGCGGTAATGCAGGCTGCCGTCCTTGACCCACGGCGAGGCGATCGCGCGCCATTCGGCGAAGCGTTCCGGTTTATCGGACACGATCAGTCCCTCGATCCGGATGCGATTGCGCACCACGCTCATCAGATTGGGTCCTGGCGCGCGTTCGGTATTGTTGTACTCGGCCACCATTCCGCACATGATCATGCGCGCATGCGGGTTGAGCAGGCCGAACACCGCCTGCTGCACGGCGCCGCCGACATTCTCGAAATACACATCGACGCCGTTCGGGCAGGCGTCCGCGAGCATGCCCGCGACATCGCCGCCGCGATGATCGATGCATTCGTCGAAATGCAGCACTTCCTGCACCCACAGGCACTTGTCCGGCCCGCCGGCGACGCCGACCACGCGCGCCCCGGCGCGTTTGGCGAGCTGGCCGGCGACCGAGCCGACCGCACCCGAGGCGGCCGAGACCACCACGGTCTCGCCCTGCTTCACCTGGCCGATATCCTTCATGCCGGAATAGGCGGTGGTGCCGGGCATGCCGAGCACGCCGAGATACGCCTGGATCGGCGCCGCCGACGGGTCGAGCTTCACCAGCCCGGCCGCCTTGCACAGCACGTGGGACTGCCACAGCCGGGTGCCCAGCACGATATCGCCGACCGCGAAGGCGGGATCGCCGGAGGCGATCACCTCGCCGATCCCCTCACCTTCCATGGGGGCTCCGATCTGCACCGGGGCCGCGTAGGATTTCTGGTCGGACAGGCGACCGCGCATATACGGGTCGACCGACAGCCACAAAGTGCGGGTGACCACCTGGCCTTCGCCCGGGGTCGGAATGGCGTCCTGCGCCATCTCGAAATCGTCGATCTTCGGCTCGCCGACCGGGCGACGGCGGAGAATAACGGAACTGCGGGTCAAACTGGTCATGCGGCATCAGCTTTCAAAACGATACGCCCGGTCACCTGTCCGGCGCGCAGGCGCATCAGGGCGTCATTGGCCTCGCGCTGCGGCACGATGGTCACCGGGAGCGCCTGGAGATCGCCCATCTGGGCCAGCTTGACAAGCGCGCGCAGCTCCTTTGGGTTCCCGACGTAGCTGCCTTGCACGGTCAGTGCCTTGATCGGCATCAGCGGCAGCGGGATGGCGAGCTCGCCGCCGAACAGCCCCACCTGCACCAGCTTGCCGCCCTTGCGCAACGCGTCGAACGCGAAGCGCGCGCTGCTGGTGCCATTCACGAGGTCGATCACCGCCAGCACCGGGCCGCCGCACGCGGCGATGATGCGCTCGGTGACCCCCTCACCGCCGCCATCCACGGTGTGGGTAGCCCCGGCGCGCGCCGCCTCGGCGCGTTTGGCCGCATTGATGTCAACCACCACGATGTTGCGATGATCCAGCGCCTTCAGCACGGCGATCGCGTTGAGCCCGAGTCCGCCGGCGCCGACCAGCACGATCGGCTCGTCAGGCGCCATCGGCATCACCTTGTTGATCGCGGAATAGACGGTGATGCCCGAGCAGGCATAGGTCGCGGCGACCGCGGGATCGAGCGCGCCGGGGTCCACCAGATGGCGCGGATGCGGCGCCACCACATGGGTGCCATAGCCGCCATTCTGAAACACGCCGAGGCTCTTGCCGGCGAGACACATATTGTCGTCCTCGGCGAGACAGGCCGCGCAATGGCCACAGCCGACCCATGGGAACACGATGCGAATGTCACCGACCGCGACCCCCTCGGCGTCCGGCCCGAGCTTGACCACGCGCCCGACGATCTCGTGGCCCATGGCGAGCGGCAAAGTCAGGCCGCGATCCTTGAGGTTCATCACCTTGCCGCCGCCGAGATCGTAGCGGCCTTCCCAGATGTGAATGTCGGAGTGGCAAACGCCGCAATAGGTGGTTTCCAGCAGCACCTCGGTGCCCACCGGCTCCGGCGTCGGCAGCTCGATTTCCTGCAGCGGTTGTTCAGTCTCGACGACGGCCCAGGCGCGCATTTTTTGTCTCCCATTGGCGTTTCCCGCCGGGATGGGACGCCCCTGCGATGGGTCGGTCAACCCAGGCTGGAGGCAAAGGCAAGAGTTGTTCTTTCTTGAACGAAAGAACCAAAGAACGTCCATCCATCGGGGTTAGGTGGTCGCAGCCACTCGGGCTTACTGACCCACCACCGCCGCCCGATCCGTCACATGCGACACCGCGGACAGCGCCAAGGCCAGCAGCGCCACCCCCGCCCCGATAAATGGTAGCACAGTGTAGGCAAACCCCGCCCCGATCACCGCGGCCCCCACCCAGGCGCCGGTGGCATTGCCAAGATTGAACGCCCCCTGATTAAGGATGGAGGCGAGGTTCGGCGCCCGTCGCGCGGTTTCCAGCACCCGCATCTGCAACGGCGACACCAGCGCGAACGCGATGATGCCCCACAGCACCATGGTCGCCACCGCCGGGATCGGCGCATGGCAGGCAAAGCCGAACGCCGCCAGCACGCAGGCCAGCATTGCCAGCAGCCCCATCACCGCCGGCATCAGCTTCCAGTCGCCCAGCCAGCCGCCAAGCAGATTCCCCACGGTCAGCCCGACGCCGAACGCCAGCAGCGCCAGCGTCACCTGGTGCGGCGTCAACCCGGCCACAGTCTC
>Ga0116226_10000683_pt1 | contig 28960 bp, 29 predicted proteins | sample S1TSphfallax_FD_89692 | JGI IMG/M metagenome (GOLD analysis project Ga0116226, IMG submission 89692) | Host-associated microbial communities from peat moss isolated from Minnesota, USA - S1T2_Fa - Sphagnum fallax MG | ecosystem: Host-associated > Plants > Peat moss > Unclassified | place: USA...
AAGGAAGAAGTGTTCTTTTTTGAAAAAAAGAACCAAAAAACTTTTGTCTGTTTGGTTGCGCGTAAGGTGACTCAGCGGTGCGTCACGTGGAGAGCGCGCGGGCGCAAAAGTTTTTTTGGTTCTTTTTTTCAAAAAAGAACATTTCCTGCTTGGGGGGCTTGCCCCACCCAGCCTGCACTTAATACTGCGGCGCGGCCGGCGGGGCAGGGGCGCCGGCCTTCGCGGCGTGGCTGGCTTTCATCCACGCCGACAAGTCGTCCAGCGTCACGAAGCCCTTATTGTCGTGGTCGATTTCGGCGAAATGCGCGGCCACCTTGCGCATGCCGCCCTCCTCCGCCTGCTGCTGCGTCAGCTTGCCGTCATGCGTCACGTTCGCCGCCTCGAACCGCGCCCGGAAGCTCATATGCGGGTGGCCGCCGGGTCCAGACATGCTCATCGACGGCGCCGGCGCCGGCGCCGGCGCATCCTGCGCCGGCTGTGCCTGGGCCAAGCCCGCTCCGGCCAAACTCAACGCCAAGGTCAATGCAAGAATGCGCATGACGAAAATTCCTCTCCGATGATCACGGCCGCGTGGCGGCCGACAGGGCCGCCGTCCGCGCTATCTGGTCCGAACCAGGCGCCCCGTAAACGTCCTGCGCACGTTTGAGAAACGCCGATACCATTCGTTTCACAGCCTCGGAAAACACCACCCCGATCGCCTTCTGCAGCAGCCGGTTGCGGAACTCGAAATCCACCCAGAAATCGACCTGCGCGCCCTGCGCCTGCGGCGTGAACACCCACTGGTTGTTCAAATAGCGGAAGGGCCCGTTCTCGTACTTCACCCGGATCCGCCCGGCCCGCGCCGCCGTCGCCGGCTCCAGCGTCACCCGGCTGGTGAAACTCTCCCGGAACGGCCCGAACCCGATCGTCAAATCCGCCACCAGCTCATCGCCTACATGGCTGCGCACGCGGGCGCCGGTACACCACGGCAGAAACTCCGGATACTTCCCCACATCCGCCACCAGGTCGAACAACTGGTCGGCCCTATACGGAACCATGACACGATCGGCGTAAGTCGGCATCGCGCGCCCTATACCCTGCCGAGCTGGCCCGCGCGTGCCGCCCGCAGCGCGGCAAAATCCGCGTCCGCGTGGTACGAACTGCGCGTCAGCGGCGTCGCCGCCACCTGCAGGAACCCCTTCGACCGCGCCAGCGCCGCATACTGGCCGAACTCGTCCGGCGGCACGAACCGCGCCACCGCCGCATGTTTCACGGTCGGCTGCAAATACTGGCCCATGGTGACGAAATCCACGTCGGCCACGCGCAGATCATCCATCACCTGCGCCACCTCCGCGCGGTCCTCGCCCAACCCCAGCATCAGCCCCGACTTGGTGAAAACCCCGGGCGCCAGCCGCTTCACCTGGTCCAGCAAGCGCAGCGACTGGTAATAGCGCGCCCCCGGCCGAACGCTCGGATACAGCCGCGGCACCGTTTCCAGATTATGGTTGAACACATCGGGCGGCGCCGCCGCGATCAGCTCGACACTGCCCGGCTTGCGCAGGAAATCTGGCGTCAGGATTTCGATCGTGGTGTCCGGCGCCGCCGCCCGGATCGCCCGCACCACCGCGCAGAAATGCGCCGCCCCGCCATCCGCCAGATCATCGCGATCCACGCTGGTGACCACCACGTGCCGTAGCCCCAGCCGCGCCACCGCATCGGCCACCCGCGCCGGCTCGCTGGCATCCAGCGGCGCTGGCAGCCCGGTCGCCACATTACAGAACGCGCACGCCCGCGTGCACACGTCGCCCATGATCATCATGGTCGCGTGCCGTTGGGACCAGCATTCGCCGATATTTGGGCACGCTGCCTCCTCGCACACCGTCACGAGGCCATTGGCGCGCATCAGCGCCCGCGTCTCGTGATACACGGGGTGCGTCGGCGCCCGCACCCGGATCCAGTCCGGCTTGCGCTGGATGGCGTTATCCGGTCGCCTTGCCTTCTCCGGATGCCGCAGCGCGCGATGGTCGATGTCTAGGTGGACGGCCATGCGCGGCATGTGGCCGGGGCAGGGCAGTAAGGCAAGGGAAGAAAAAGACTTCTTTTTTGAAAAAAAGAAGCAAAAAACTTTTGCTCGTTTGGTGCCGCGCAAGCTCATGTACGACCCGTCGGGTTGCCAGGGCGCAGGAGCAAAAGTTTTTTGGTTCTTTTTTTCAAAAAATAACACATCTTCCTGTGAACTTTCTTCCCTTTGTTGCGGTGCGCCCCTACCGCCCGGAATTCTTTTCCACTACAGTGCCATCTCATGATCACCGTAGACGACATCCTGGACCGCCTCGGCGGCCCGGAAGACGCCGCGCGCCTGACCGGCGTCTCCCTGGACGCCGTTCGCAAATGGCGCCAGGCGCGCGCCGTTCCCGCCAAGCACTGGGGCCCGATCATCGCCGCCACCGGCCTGACGCTCGCGGATTTCCAATCCGAGCCCCCAGGCCCGGCCCCCGCCGGCGCCGACGCCGCCCTGGTGCTGGCGGACGGCACCATCCTCTGGGGCCGCGGCTTCGGCGCTCACACCACGGGGGCTGTGGGCGAGCTCTGCTTCAACACCGGCATGACCGGCTACCAGGAAACCCTGACCGACCCGTCCTACGCCGGCCAGATCATCTGCTTCACCTTTCCGCATATCGGCAATGTCGGCGCCAACCCGGAGGACATCGAGGCCCCGAATGTGGCCGCCCGCGGCCTGGTGGTGAAACAGGACATCACCGAGCCCAGCAACTGGCGCGCCGCCCAAGGCCTGGACGCCTGGCTGAAATCCCGCTGCGTCCCGGGCCTGTGCGGCATCGACACGCGCGCCCTGACGCTCCGCATTCGCGACGGCGGCCCGCCCACCGGCATTCTGCTCTACCCGTCCGACGGCAAATTCGACCTGGCCGCCACCCAGCAGGCCGCCGCCGCCTGGCCCGGCCTGGAAGGCATGGACCTTGCCCGCGACGTCTCCTGCACGCAAAGTTACACGTGGGACGAAACCACCTACGCCTGGCCCGCCGGCTATGGCCGCCAGACCGACCCGCGCTTTCACGTCGTCGCCGTCGATTACGGCGCAAAGCGCAACATTCTCCGCTGCCTCGCCAGCGCCGGCTGCCGCGTCACCGTGGTCCCCGCCACCGCCACCGCCGACGACATATTACGCCACACCCCCGACGGCGTATTCCTCTCGAACGGCCCCGGCGACCCCGCGGCCACCGGCGCCTACGCCGTCCCCGCCATCCAAGGCGTGCTGGCGAGCGGCACGCCGGTGTTCGGCATCTGCCTCGGCCACCAATTGCTGGCTTTGGCGCTCGGCGGCCGCACCTACAAACTCGCCCGCGGCCACCGCGGCGCCAACCAGCCGGTGCAGGACCTCGCCACCGGCCGCGTCGAAATCACCAGCCAGAACCACGGTTTCGCGGTCGACGAGGCCTCGCTACCTGCGGATGTTGCCGTCACCCATACCAGCCTGTTCGACGGCAGCAACGAAGGCATCGCGAGCACATCCGCGCGTGCGTTCTCGGTGCAATACCACCCCGAGGCGAGCCCCGGCCCCAGTGATTCTCACTATTTGTTCGAAACATTTGTCGCCATGATGCAGGCCCACGCCACCACATCATGATGGGAATTGTTTCAATGCGCCACACGCTTTGGTTTTGTACGGCCCTTACCGTTACCGCGCCGTTCGCCGCCTACGCGCAAGCCACCATCACCATCAATCCCACGGCACTCGGCGCGAAAGTTACCGACCAGCTTATCGGCATGAACATGGCCAACTGGTTTGACCCGACACAGACCGGCATTGCGTCCACGCTGAAAAAAGCCGGAATTCACGCTGTGCGCTGGCCCGGCGGCTCGGTCGCCGACGAATATCATCTCGCCACCAACAGCGAATGTGCCGGCGGCTATGTCGATGCCAATGCCGGGTTCGACAATTTCGTCGCCGACGTGATCACCCCCGCCAAACTCGACCTCGCCATTACGATCAATTACGGCTCGAATGCCGCCTGCAACGCGGGCGGCGACCCGGCCGAGGCCGCCGCCTGGGTCAGTTACGCGCTCGCGCATGGCGATGCGGTCAGCCACTGGACGATCGGCAACGAAGTCTATGGCAGTTGGGAATACGACCTGCACAGCGCGCAGCACGACCCGACCACCTACGCCGCCCAGGTGGCCAAGGGTTTCTACCCCGACATGAAGAAGGCCAACCCGAAAGCCGAAATCGGCGTGGTGGTCGAACCCGGCTGGAGCCCCGCCTGGGACCCGATCGTGCTCGCGAACGCCAAGTACGATTTCGTCGAATATCATTATTACGCCCAGGAACCAGGCCAGGAAAGCGACTCCTACCTTGTCGGCCAGGCTGCGCAGGATTTCGGCGCACAGCTCGCCGCGCTGAAATCCGAACTCGCCACGGCGAAACATGCGACCACGCCGATCTATGTCGGCGAGCTCGGTTCGGTGTCCTATAACCCCGGCAAGCAAACGTCGTCGATCACGCAAGCATTGTATGCCGGCCAGGCGCTCGGCGAAGCGATGAACGCCGGCGTCTCCCGCGTCACCTGGTGGCTTGGTTTCGGCGGCTGCGCCGATAGCAGCAGCGGCAATTTCTCCAGCTCACTCTACGGCTGGCAGAATTTCGGCGGCTACATGGTGTTCTCCGATGGCACCCCCGAATATGGCTGCTCCAACGCCACCGCCACCGCGCTCGGCACCTTCCTGCCCACCGCCCGCGCGTTCCAACTTTTCTCGCTCATCGCCCACACCGGCGACCACGCGCTCACTCCCACCCTCGGCGGCACCACCACCAACTTGCGCGCCTACGCGCTGACCCAAGCCGAAGGCGGTACCGCCTTCATCCTGTTCAACACCAGCGAAACAACCTCGCTCCCGGTCACCCTCTCTGAAACCGGAATAACCTCGTCGTCCTCCGTCATCGTCAACACCTACGACAAAGCTATCTACGACAAATCCGAGAACAACGTCTGGTCCGCCCCGGTTGAAACCAAACTCGGCGCCAAAACCTTGCCACTCTCGCTCAAGCTCGCCCCCTGGAGCATGAACATCATCCGCCTAGCCAAATGACGCACCGCAAGCCCGTAGGGCGGATAAGCGAAGCGCCATCCGCCACGCCGGGCCAGACACGCCCGCCACCCATATCGAACAACCGTATCGATGCAGCAAAGAAGAGATGGAACCGCAGATGCACGCAGATGAACGCAGATGCATCCGGGCCCCCGATCAATTTCCCGTCTGCCCAAAGACCGAATCCCTTACCCCACCCGACCCCCATTTGCGTTCATCTGCGGCTAAACCTTTTCCCCTACCTGCCAGACAACCTGATCGTAGGGCGGAAGAGCGAAGCGAGATCCGCCCCTCCCGCCCAACCGCGCCATGTGAAATATCAAGCGCCACCGGCGCCTGTGGCGGCCGCATCGGAAAAGCTCGCCGCCCGTCAAACCGAGACCTTCTTCGCCGACCACCGCGCCTGCGCCGATCGCGAAGCCTTCCTACGCATCCTGAACCGCGCCGGCGGTGCCGAACCTCGCGCGGACGATACGCTGGAGGAGGTATCAGCGTAGGGTGGAATGCCCTTCGCATTCCACCCTCTCCGCCCCACCAACCCAACGCCGCCATGCTTGGACTGAAGAAGTAAGAATTTGAAACCACAGATGAACACAGATGAACATAGATAAGAAAGTGATGCTCCGGCGCGGCTTTCCAAGTCGGATAACATATATAGTTTCATATCATTTCCTTATCTTTGTTCATCTGTGGTTTCAATTCCTTTCCTTCGCTCTGCGGCCTGGGTGAGCGAGGCGTTTCCCATCGACGGATGCTGATGGGTAACACTTCGCTCACCCATCCTACGGGCTAAACTACGCCGACGCTTACGATGAACCTGGGAATAATTGATCGTTATGCCAAAACGCACCGACCTCTCCTCCATCCTCATCATCGGCGCCGGCCCCATCATCATCGGCCAGGCCTGCGAATTCGACTATTCCGGCGCGCAAGCTTGCAAAGCGCTCCGCGCCGAGGGCTATCGCGTCATCCTGGTCAATTCCAACCCCGCCACCATCATGACCGACCCCGGTCTCGCGGACGCCACCTATGTCGAACCCATCACCACCGACATCCTCGAAAAAATCATCGCGAAAGAGCGACCCGACGCGCTGCTCCCTACCATGGGTGGCCAGACCGCGCTGAACGCCGCCATGACGCTCGATAAAGCCGGCATCCTGAAAAAATACAATGTCGAACTCATCGGCGCGAAAGCCGACGTCATCGACCGCGCCGAGGACCGGCTGAAATTCCGCGACGCCATGGCCGAAATCGGCATCGAAAGCCCGCGCAGCAAAATCGCCCATAGCTGGGAAGAAGCCAAAGCGGCGCTCACCGAAATCGGTCTCCCCGCCGTCATCCGCCCCAGTTTCACGCTCGGCGGCACCGGCGGCGGCATCGCCTACAACCGCGAGGAATTCGAACAGATCGTCAATAACGGCCTCGACGCCTCGCCCACCGACGAAGTGCTGATCGAGGAATCCGTGCTCGGCTGGAAAGAGTACGAAATGGAAGTCGTGCGCGACAGCGCCGATAATTGCATCATCGTCTGCTCGATCGAAAATATCGATGCCATGGGCATCCACACCGGCGACAGCGTCACCGTCGCCCCCGCGCTCACGCTGACCGACAAGGAATATCAGCGCATGCGCGACGCCTCGATCGCCTGTCTGCGCCGCATCGGCGTCGATACCGGCGGCTCCAACGTGCAATTCGCGCTCAACCCCGCCGACGGCCGCATCGTCGTCATCGAAATGAACCCGCGAGTCTCGCGCAGCTCCGCGCTGGCCTCTAAAGCCACCGGCTTTCCCATCGCCAAAATCGCCGCCAAACTCGCCATCGGCTACACGCTCGACGAACTGAAAAACGACATCACGCTGACCACGCCCGCCAGCTTCGAACCGACCATCGACTACGTGGTGGTCAAAATCCCCCGCTTCACCTTCGAAAAATTCCCCAACACGCCGGCGACACTCACCACCAGCATGAAAAGCGTCGGCGAAGCCATGGCCATCGGCCGCTCATTCGCCGAAGCGCTGCAAAAAGGCCTGCGCAGCATGGAAACCGGCCTGTCCGGCCTCGATGAAATCGAACCGCCCGGCGACGGCACGCACGATGCCTTCCGCGCCGCCCTGTCCGCCCCGCGCCCCGACCGCCTGCTGATGGCCGCCCAGGCCATGCGCGCCGGCCTCTCGGTCCGCGACATCGGCACCGCCACAAAATTCGACCCCTGGTTCCTGCGCGAACTGGAAAAAATCGTCGCCGCCGAAGCCATGGTCACCGCCACCGGCCTGCCGAAGGAAGCGGGCGCGCTGCGCCGCCTCAAGGCCCTCGGCTTCTCCGACAAGCGCCTCGCCCAACTCGCCGGCGGCCGCCCGGCGGACATCGCCGCCGCGCGCGAAAAACTGGGCGTGCAGCCCGTCTATCGCCGCATCGACACCTGCGCCGGCGAATTCGCCGCCGCCACACCCTATATGTATTCCACCTACGAAGGCGGCTACGGCACGCCCATGTGCGAATCGAACCCCACCGGCCGCGACAAAATCATCATCCTCGGCGGCGGCCCAAACCGCATCGGCCAGGGCATCGAATTCGATTATTGCTGCGTCCACGCCGCCTACGCCCTGCGCGACGCCGGCTTTGAGACCATCATGGTCAATTGCAATCCCGAAACCGTCAGCACCGACTACGACACCTCCGACCGGCTTTATTTCGAACCGCTCACCGCCGAAGACGTCATCGCCCTGGTCCGCCGCGAACAATCCAACGGCAAAGTGTTGGGCTGCATCGTCCAATATGGCGGCCAGACCCCGCTCAAACTCAGCCAGGCACTGCCCGCCGCCGGCATCCCCGTGCTCGGCACCACCGCCGACGCGATCGACATCGCCGAAGACCGCGAACGTTTCCAGGTGCTGCTGAAAAAACTCGGCTTGCGCCAGCCCGACAATGGCCTGGCCCGCGCCCCCGACGAAGCCGAAACCATCGCCGACCGTATCGGCTACCCGGTCGTCATCCGCCCCAGCTACGTGCTCGGCGGCCGCGCCATGGAAATCGTCTTCGACCGCGCCCAACTGCACCGCTACATGCGCGAAGCCGTCCGCGTCTCCGGCGACAACCCTGTCCTGATCGACCGCTATCTGAACGACGCGATCGAGGTCGATGTCGACTGTATCGCCGACGGCGAAACAGTCTACGTCGCCGGCGTCATGGAACATATCGAGGAAGCCGGCATTCATTCCGGCGACAGCGCGTGCTCGCTGCCGCCATATTCGCTGTCGCCCGCCATGGTCACCGAACTGAAGACCGAAACCGACGCGCTTGCCCGCGCACTCGGCGTGGTCGGACTGATGAACGTGCAATATGCCATCAAGGACGGCGTGGTCTACGTGCTCGAAGTCAACCCGCGCGCCTCCCGCACCGTGCCGTTCGTCGCCAAAGCCACCGGCGTCGCGGTGGCCAAAATCGGCGCGCTCGTCATGGCCGGCGCCCGCCTGAAGGATTTCAAGCTCGACGACACCGCCATCGCCCCCCACGTCGCGGTCAAGGAAGCGGTCTTTCCGTTCACCCGCTTCGCCGGCGTCGACACCATCCTGGGCCCCGAAATGAAATCGACCGGCGAGGTCATGGGCCTGGATCACTCGTTCGAGCGCGCCTTCGCCAAATCGCAGCTCGGCGCCGGCGTCAACCTGCCGCGGGAAGGCACCATTTTCATCAGCGTGCGCGACGGCGACAAGGCCGCCCTCCCGGCCATGGCGCGCCGCCTGGTCGACATGGGCTTTTCCATCATGGCCACCGGCGGCACCGCCCATCGCATCGAGGCCGCCGGCCTGCCGGTCCGCATCGTCAAAAAGGTGCTGGAAGGCCGCCCCCACTGCGTCGACGCCATCCGCAACGGCGAGGTCCAGATGGTGATCAACACCAGCCAGGGCGCCCAATCCACCGCCGACAGCTTCGATATCCGCCGCAGCGCGCTCACCCACGGCGTGCCGCACTACACAACGATCGCCGGCGCCCGCGCCGCGGTGCACGCCATAGCCGCACTGCGCAGCGGCACGCTTGAAGTAGCGCCCCTTCAGTCGTATTTTCGCCGATCGTTCTAGCGGCCGTCTGGGTTGCTGGGAGAAGAAGGCCAGGGGGCTCTGCCCCCTGGACCCCCGCTAAGGACAAGTCCTTAGAACCTGTTTGTTGAGTTGGGGGATAAGGAGGGGGGCACACGGCGCGTGGTAACGGTACGTATGCCCCCCTCCTTATCCCCCAACCAAGTAATGGGGTCTGGGGACTTGTCCCCAGCGGGGTCCAGGGGCAGAGCCCCTGGCCTTCCTTTCCCCAGCACGCAGGCGCCGCCGACGCACGCGCAATAAGGACCTGAAGTTGCAGAAATTTCCGATGACCGGCCCGGGCCTCAAGCGACTTGAGGAGGAGCTGAAGAACCTCAAGAGCGTTGAGCGCCCGAACATCATTCAGGCCATTGCCGAAGCGCGCAGCCACGGCGACTTGTCCGAGAACGCCGAGTATCACGCCGCGCGCGAGCGCCAGAGCTTCATCGAGGGCCGCATCGAGGAGCTGGAGATGATTGTCAGCGCGGTTGAGGTCATCGACCCGAGCTCGCTCTCCGGCGACAACGTCAAGTTCGGCGCCAAGGTCGCTCTGGTCGATGAGGAGACCGAGAAGGAGGCGTCGTACCAGATCGTCGGCGTCTACGAGGCCGACATCAAGCAGGGCCTGCTCTCGGTATCATCGCCCTTGGCAAAGGCCCTGATCGGTAAGCGCCTCGGCGACACGGTAAGTGTGCCGGCGCCAGGTGGCGACCGCAGCTACGAAATCATCGGCGTGAAATACGCCTGACCAGGCGCCGGGGGGCGCGCCGATGGACCAGCTAGTCGCGCCGCGCGACGTCCTGACGATCGACGACGTGCACGCCGCCGCTGCGCGCATCGACGGCCACGTCCTGCGCACCCCCACGGTGCCCAGCGCCGTGCTCAGCCGCCTGACCGGCGCCGAGATCTGGCTGAAGCTCGACCATTTGCAGGCGGTCGGCAGCTTCAAGGAGCGCGGCGCTGCCAACCGCCTGGCCTTGCTGACGGATGCGGAGCGTGCGCGCGGCGTTGTCGCCATGTCGGCCGGCAACCATGCGCAGGGCGTGGCGCGCCACGCCAGCCGCCAGGGTATTGCCGCCACCATCGTCATGCCGCGCCACACGCCGCTCGCCAAGGTTGGCGGCACTGCCGCCTGGGGCGCCCGCGTGGTCCTGTTCGGCGACACGGTCGAGGAAGCCGCCGCACACGCGCGCGACCTCGCCGCCAGCGACGGCCTGGTTTTCATCCACCCCTATGACGACCCGGCGGTCATGGCGGGGCAGGGGACGTTGGCGCTGGAAATGCTGGCCGATGCCCCGCCGCTGGACGCGCTGATCATCCCGATCGGCGGCGGCGGCCTGATTTCCGGCTGCGCGGTCGCTGCCCAGGCCGTCTCCCCCCGCACCGAAATCATCGGCGTCCAGGTCGCCCCCTATTCCGCGCTCGCCCAACGCATGGGCGCGGCGCCCGAAATAATCGGCGGCGCGACCACTGCGGAGGGCATCGCCGTCCGCGACGTCGGCGTGCTCACCGGCCGCGTCATCGCATCCCTGGTCAAAACCGTTCTGGTCGCCCCCGAACTGGCCGTCGAGGACGCCATCGCCATGTTGTCCGAGGCCGCCAAGATCGTCGCCGAAGGCGCCGGCGCCGCGGCGCTCGCGGGGCTGCTGTCCCACCGCGCCCGCTTCGCCGGCAAACGCGTCGGCCTGGTCATTTGCGGCGGCAACATCGACGCCCGCATCCTCGCCAACATCCTGCTCCGTGCGCTGCTGCGCGACGGCCGCCTGCTGCGCCTGCACATGGACATCCCGGACCGCCCCGGCGTGCTGGCCGACATCGCCGCCCGCATCGGTGGGTGCCGCGGCAACATCATCGAGGTCAATCACCAGCGCCTGTTCGCCTCCCCCAGCGTCCAGTCCGCCACCCTCGAAATCCTCGTCGAAGCCCGCGACCCCGCCCACGCCGCCGAAATCCAGGCCGCCCTGGCCACCAGCTACACCGTCAAGCGCGTGTAAAATGCTGCCATCCTGTAAGGCGGAAGAGCGACGCGAAATCCGCCCCGCGCCAGAGACCGTAGGGTAGGGTTTCAAGCCCACCCGTTTCGCTCACCCCGGCAACACCGCCACATCATAAAGCTTGATCGCCGGATCCACCGTCACCAGCGTCAACCCTTCCACCCGCGCTTGCGCAATCAGCATCCGGTCAAACGGATCCAAATGATGCCGGGGCAAAAACCCCGCCTCAATCCCATGCGCCGCGCTCACCGCCAGCATCGTGCCACCCAGCCGCACGATATGCTGGTCCCAGGACGACAGCGGAAACGTCAAACGGCCATTGCCGCACTTGATGGCGATTTCCCAAGCCGTTACCGCGCTGATCATCACACCATTGGCCGCCGAAAGAATCGCCCGCCTGGACGCGTCGGGAAGCCTTTCCGGCGCGTCGCACGCCCAAATGAACGCGTGCGTATCCAGCAGCAATCTCACGGCCCCTTGCCGTCGAACGCATCCTGCATTTCCTGCGGCAGCGGATCGTCGAAATTATCGCCGATCCAAATCTCCCCGCGCAGGAACCCCAACTGCCGCTCCGGCTTGGGCTCCGCCAGCTTCACCAGCCGCGCCACCGGGCGCCCCGCCTTGGCAATCACAATCTCCTCCCCCGCCGCCGCCCGCTCCACCAGCCGCGACAACTGCGTCTTCGCCTCATAGAGATTAATGACTTCCACAACCCGCTCCTGACCAAGCTTGACCAACCTAACCAAAAAGGCCACTTGGTCAAGCTTGGTCAAATACCGCCGATCCACCGCCCAAGCTTGTCCCTCACTGCTCGAACCGGCAGGCCTCCCGGCAAGCTCCTCAGCCAAGCGCCCTGGTAGCCCTGGGCAAGCCGTTTCGTATCCACATCAATATACCGGCGCCGGTTCGCGCCTGCTCACGCGGGAACCGCGGACAGCTTCCGCCACGACCGCTTGCAACCGCGCGCGAAGTCAGTCAATTTAGATTGAAATGTCAGACGCCCCGCACACACCACCCGCCCGCCTGACCTTCGCGATGGAGAGCCTCGCGCAGGACGGTATCCTGGCCGGCGCCCGCACGCACCGGCTCAGCGCGCGTATCGACCCCGGTCTGCTCGCCGCCGCCCGCGCCCGCACCGGCATCCAGGGTGATTCCGAACTTGTCACCGCCGCGCTCGCGGTGCTGGCCGCCCCGGACGATTTCGGCGTCTGGCTGGTCCGCCAGTCCGGCCGCCTACCGCCGGAGTTTGATGCCGGCCTCTGACATTGCCGCCGCCGCGGCGCGGCACGATCCCGCCGCCTGGACCCGCACGCTCAGCTATCGCCCCGCCGCCGCGCTGCCGTTCGACGCAGCCGCGCTACCACCAGCCACGCCGCTGCTGTTCGACACCACGGTCTACATCGACACGCTGAACGGCGGCATGCCCACCGCCCTCCTGCGCCTGATCGCATCCCGCTCGATCCTGCACGCAGCCCCGGCGCTCGCCGAACTTGCCCTCGCGATCGGCCTGCTGAACCCCACCGACCCCCGCACGCCCGCATCGGTCCGCATCATCCGCGAAACGCTCGCCCAGGTCCCGTCGTTGCGCGTCCTCACCCCCACGCCCGACCTCTGGGTCGAGGCCGCCACGCTCGCCGGCATCCTCGCCCGCACCCAAGGCATCCCCCGCCCCGAGCGCCGCAAACTGCTGAACGATGCCCTGCTATTCCTGCTCGCCGACCACGCCGGCGCCACGCTGCTCACCCGCAACCTGCGCGACATGGATCTGCTGCTCCAGATCAAGCCGGCACCGTCAATATTGTTCTACAATCGGGCGTGAAGCCCCAACGCATGAGCCCTTGCTCATGCGGGTCCCGCCGCCACAAAGTCGCACACCAATGGCGCGCTGACCAAAGCAAACCTTTCGACCTAATGGATCACCTCGTTGCATCGAGCCCCGCATGAGCAAGGGCTCATGCGCGCTACTCGCTGGCGTTTCAGCAGCGCAGAATGGGCTTTCCCCGCCGTAAGGGGGGAGCAACCGCCTTGCGCCCAGCGCGGTCGCCGCCAGCTGCCTTGACGGCGGTTGAAAGCGGACATTCGCACCGGATATCTGCACCGGATAACGTATTGATATCGCTGGCCATGCAAAGTGGTGCGAAAGTCTTGAGTTCTGCAACAGCTGAGCTTGCGGCGGTCTGAAGTGCCACCGAGCCGATCATGCCCAACCCGCTGACTGCAAGATGTTCCCTCTCTCACCCTCATCAAAGAGAGCGGCGAATTGGCCAAGACTGCGTTGGCCTTTTTCTAAAGCGACCACGGCCAAAATGTAGGAGACGAGCGCCGGCTCAATAGCAGCGAGCAAGTCCTGCAATCCAATTGATGCAAGCTTTGCAAACGATCTGTAATATGACACGGAAAAGCGATCTGGCAGAGGTGGATTACGGCCATTTCCCCTTGCCAATTCCACCATCGCAACGAAAGAATAAGTGTCAATCGCCCCGCTTCTCCGGTCAGCATAAATCCGCACTAAATGAGGGACGACCGCATAGGAAGCCTCGCCAACATCGCCTTGATGATACAAATTGGTTACGAGTTCTGTCCATTCTCCATCGCTAATCGGGCCTGCGTTTAAAGCTCGCAAAGCCGGCGTAGGATCAAAAGGTGTTCGATATCCTCCTTTGAGGGACGTCCAGTCCCGGTCGTCCAAATCGAGCCCGTCGATATCCACGCGATCCACTCCAACGCTACGATCCGATCAGCATTATCCTCTGGTGCCTCCGAAGAGGTGGCCGTCCCCTCCGCCAACTCCATCTTACGCCCTGCATCCGCCAAGCCAAAGCGAGCGTACTTCTTGACTTATGCGCTGGGGAAGCGTGGAAAGCCCAATTGGACGATTTAACGCATGCTTGCTACCGTAATCTCATGAACCGATTTGACGGCACGGCGGTCCTCATGGCGCTACTCCTGGCCGCCTGCGATCCAATCTATGGCGTTCAAACCTCCTTCAAGTTGACGGAGCCGGTCGACGTATCCTGCGTTGACCGAGCGATCAGAGGCACCCAAGGCGTCGAGAAAGTCGAGTTCAAGCGGATACAAAACGACAGTTTTGAAATTGCCCCCCATTGGGGGCATGTAACAGAAATAGCCACGTATTGGGAATACGGTGAGAAATGGCGTGGCATCCTACAAATCCATGAGAGTAGAGAGCAACGTTACCTCCAAAACGGCCTTACAAGCTTGGGTTCGAAAATCCCAGAAGCACGAATAAGAGCATACTTGCCGCTGATGCGAAGTATTAATAGTAGTGTTGAAAAGAGTTGTGGTATACCGTTGAACTCAAAAGGCTCGCTTGAGCGGTTCTGACAGCCGCCTTGCGCGTTTACCATGAACATATTGAGAACTTCCCACGCTAGCGCTGCGAACTTGCCTGGTTCAGAATTTTTGATATGTGCAACAGAGCTACGTCGGCGGTTACCGCAAGCCTGCCATACCAGAACGTCAGCGGGTGGTACTACCTCGGCCGCTAACAACTCTGCCGAATCGCTACCTCCCTTGCCGGATTTCTAACACGCGAGCATAAGGCGTATGACTCCTCACTTCCCAACCGCCAACGCCTCAATCAAATCAAACCCCGCCGGACTGCCAAACCCCGTCACCAGATCAAACCCCGGCTCCGCAATATACCGCCCATTATTCCCCACCACCTGATCATGAAAATCCTTGTGGTAAGACGCACTCCCGCCAATCCGATAAATCCGCGGATTGAGAAATCCCGCCGGCGGCTTATTCAACTCAGCGGCCCGCTCGTTCGCCAGCGCGATGAAACCGGCCCACAGCGGCGCCGCATAACTCGTGCCGCCATTGCCGGTATAGCACCCGCCATCATAGCAACTGAAATTATCCAGATTCGCGTCGCCCGCGATATCCGGCACGTTCCGCCGCTTCTTCGACCCGTTATTCGTCGCATCGATGAACTGGCGCTGATATTCCGGAATCAGAATATGATCCGGGGACGGTCCGCCGCCGCTATACAACCACCCCACCTCGCGCTTCCATGTGCCGCCCGGACCATTCGTCTCCAGATCCGTGCCGCCCACGCCGGTCACATACTGGTCGTCGCCCGGCCACACCGCGTCCTGCAGCAACAAATACCCATCGTCGCCGGTCGCATCGACAAAACTCTGCCCCTGCGCCGCGAACTCCTTGAAAATCGGGTCGATCGTCGCGGCATCCGCGCCCCACCCCCACGACGAGCTGAGCTGCTTGCTGGTATTGTCGCTGGCCATCTGGTTCAGCATGGAAACATCGGTCTTGCCGACATAAACCACCAACTGCCGCAAGCCAGGCGCCATCGAAATGGCTTCCTGCATATCCAGCACCTGCTCCGAATCGTCACATTTGCCGCGGCAATTCAGATTGCTCCCGTTCAGCGACACGCCCACGATCGGCACATTGAACGGCTGATTCACCGCGGCAAAATACGCGGTCACATCCGCCAGATTATACCCCGCATATTCCAGCAGCCCGAGCGACTGCCCCGCCCCGGTCAGCTTCGTGCCGCCATAATACGCCGCCCGAATATCGCTGCCGATGAAATTGCCATCCGGCCCCGACCCGGTCGATTTATGCGCAACCGCCCCCTTCCCACCGCGCACCAGATGGGTAAACGGCAGCACATAATCATCCAGCCCCGAAACATGCAGCATAGGCACTGCAAGATCGGCCGCGGGCTCCCGATCCGGCGCGAAAAACACCCGCGCCTCGGTCGGATGCCGATACAGCCCGATCGTCACATGAAACGCGCTGTCGATATCGGCGACACTGCCATGCACATCCACCACGCGCCGATTGGCCGAACCCTGCCGCACCTGCAAATGATGCGTCACCGCGAAATTCTGCACCGCCGCATAATCCGTCTCGCTCGGCCCAAACCGCGCCGTAAATTCCGCCACCGACAAATACTGCCGGAACCGCGGGCTCGCCGGATCATAAATATCTCGCAACAACGCGGCCAACCCGGCCTCATCGCGCAGCGGCAACGATATCGCCAGCTCCATCTCCTGCGACGCCGGTGCCGCCCCAATCCGCGGCGCCGTCCCGCGCGCCACCGCGCCCGGCACATGCCGCGTGAGGGCAGGGGCCCCATGCGCCGCACCGGCCGCACAGCACGCTATAATCGTCAAAATGCGTTTCATCGCGTTCCCCACAAATAAAGGAAGTGTTCTTTTTTGAAAAAAAGAACCAAAAAACTTTCACTCCTGGCGGGCTGCACCAGACGTGCCTGCTGGCCACATACACCCGACGCAACGAGCAAAAGTTTTTTGGTTCTTTTTTTCAAAAAAGAACACGTCTACGCCGCCTCGCACGCCTCCACGTAAGCCGCCGCCACCGCCTCCAGCAGCGCCCGCTCCGCCGGCCCGAACCGGTCCAGCTCCGGACTATCCACGTCCAGCACCCCCGAAATCCGCCCCGCCACCGTCAGCGGCACCACAATCTCGCTCATCGAGGCCGAGTCACACGCAATATGCCCCTCGAACGCATGCACGTCCGGCACCACAATCGTTTCCTGCCGCGCCGCCGCCGTGCCGCACACGCCCTGACCCAGCTTGATGCGCGTGCATGCCGGCTGGCCCTGAAACGGACCCAGCACCAGCGTGTCCCCCCGCAGAAAATAAAACCCGGCCCAGTTCAGCCGCGGCAGCCGCGCGAACACCAAGGCCGCCGTATTTGCCGCGTTCGCCACCGGGTCGGGCTCGCCCGCCAGCAGCGCCCGCAATTCCGGCAGCAAATCCTCGCCCTGAATCGCCGCCACGCTCATGCCGGCTGGAACTTCAGCGCCACGCCATTCATGCAATAACGCTCGCCGGTCGGCCGCGGCCCATCCGGAAACACGTGCCCCAGATGCCCGCCGCACTGCGCGCAATGCACCTCCACCCGCCGCATGCCCCACGACGAATCGACCGTCGTGCCGATCGCGCCCGCCAGCGGCCTGTAGAAGCTCGGCCACCCGCTGCCGCTCTCATATTTGGTGGCGCTGTCGAACAATGTCGCGTCGCACCCGGCACACAGATACTGGCCAGGCCGCTTTTCGCTGTTCAGCTTGCTCGCGCCGGCGCGCTCGGTGCCGTGCATGCGCAGCACCCGGAACTGCTCCGGCGTCAGCGCCGCCGCCCACTCCGCCTCGGTTTTCTGCACTGGCGCGCCCACGCGCGTCTCAACGTCGGACATTGTCACCTCCGCACAGGGTCTGCGCCCCCGCAAAATGTGGCAACAAAGAACCCCTCACGGAAGGAGCCACCAGGTCACAACAGCGCCAGAGCAAAAGTTTTTTGCTTCTTTTTTTCAAAAAAGAAGGCCTTCCTTCCTTTACGTCAGTGCCGCCAACCCGCCCTCCAAATCCGCGATCAGCTCCCCCGGATCCTCCAACCCGATATGAAACCGCACCGCGGGTCCCCCCATCTCCGCCGCGCCCGCCGACCGCGTCACGAACCCCGTCGTCGGCAGCGCCAGGCTCTCGAACCCGCCCCAGCTCGCCCCGATCCCGAACAACCGCAGCGCATCGACGAACCGATGCGTGTCCTCCGCACTGAACCGCGGCTGAAACACCACCCCGAACAGACTGCACGCGCCGGAAAAATCGCGCTTCCAGATCTCATGCCCCGGCGCCCCCGGCAGCCCGGGATGCAGCACCCGCAACACTTCCGGCCGCCCGGCGAACCACGCGGCCACGGTCAGCCCGCTTTTCTCCTGATGCGCCAGCCGCACCGCCATGGTCCGCAGCCCGCGCAAGGCCAGCCAGCAATCGTCTGGAGATGCGTATAATCCCAGCACCAGCGCCGCATCCCGCACCCGCCGCCAATGCGCGTCATCGGCCACCGTCGCACTGCCCAGAAGCACGTCCGAATGCCCCACCGGATATTTCGTCAGCGCCTGGATCGACACATCCACGCCGTGTTCGAACGGCTGAAACGCGTGGATGCCCCAGGTATTATCCATCAGCACCGCCAGGCCCCGCGCGTGGGCTGCCGCGGCCAGCGCCGGCACATCCTGCACCTCGAACGAATGGCTGCCAGGGCTCTCAAGATAAAGCACTTTGGTCTCGGCGCGGATCAACGGCGCCAGCTCGTCGGCCGTCGCCTCCGGCGGATAATAGGTCGTCGCAATCCCCAGCCGCCGCCCCATGCCGTCGCAAAAAGTGCGTGCCGGCCCATACACACTATCCGGCATCAGCACATGATCGCCGCTGCCCAGATACGCCAGCAGCGGCCCGGTGATCGCGGCCAGCCCGGTCGGATAAATCTGGCACCGCGTCCCGCCCTCGATGTCGGCGATCACGTCCTCCAGCGCATGGTGGTTCGGCCCACCCTGCAGCCCATAGGTCAGCGCCTGGTCGAACCGGCTGCGCAGAAACGCCCGCCGCTGCGCCATCGACTCGTATAGCACCGTCGACCCGCGATGCAGCGGCGGATTGACGAACGCATGCACCTTGGTGCCGGCTCGCCCGCCATGCGAAAGCCGCGTCGCAAGGGATTGTTTTTCCTCAGCCAATCGACGTCACCCAAGAAGAAAGGAAGGGTTCTTTTTTGAAAAAAAGAACCAAAAAACTTTTGCTCCGTCGGGTGGGCTTCAGCCGACCACTTTCGGCGTATCCAGGAAACTGCCCCACTCTGCCCAGGATCCATCATACAGCGCGCCCTCCGGCAATCCGGCCAGATGCAGCCCGAACGTCAGAATCGCCGCCGTCACCCCGCTGCCGCAACTCGTCACCACCGGCCGAACCCCATCCACCCCGGCGGCCGCAAACACGCCCCGCAGCGCCTCCGGCGACTTCATCGTCCCCTCCACCAACAGCGTCGACGCCGGCAAACTCACCGCGCCCGGCATATGCCCGCTCGGCAACCCCGCCCGCGGCTCCGGATCGGCCCCGCTGAACCGCCCCGCGGGCCGTGCATCCAGCACCAGCTCCGCCCCGGTCTCGACATTGCGCAGCATATCACCCAGCCCACGCACCCGCCCGGCTTGCAACCGCGGAACATAGGTCACCGCCTCGGCCGCCGCCGGCGTGCCGGTCTCCACCGCATGCCCAGCCGCCCGCCAGGCCGGCAGCCCGCCATCCAGCACGGCCACCGCGCCATGGCCAAAATACGAAAACATCCACCACGCCCGCGGCGCCGAAAAAATCCCCTTCTGATCGTACACCACGACCCGCGTCGCGCGCCCGATCCCCATCGCCCCCACCAGCCTCGCAAACCGCCCCGCCGTCGGCAGCATATGCGGCAGCTCGGTCTCGATATCTGCCACCTCCTCGATATCGAAAAACCGCGCCCCTGGGATATGCCCCGCTGCAAACAGCCCGCGTGCGTCTTTTTGCTCCGCCGGGAGGTAAAAGCTCGCATCCAGCACGCGCAAATCCGCCGCCCCGATCTCCCTCGCCAGCCAATCCGCGCTCACCAGCGACGGCAAAGTCATCCGCGACCCCACTGATCCCGCAGCCAATCCCGCTTCGCCGCCAGCCACATCAACCCGAGCGCCGCCACCGAATTTTCAATCCGTCCGGCCAGCGCATCCGCAATCGCCCGCTCCGCCGGAATCGCCCGCACGCGGATATCCTCGCACTCGCTCGCCAGCCCATGCACGCCCAGCACCCCATCCGCCGGAACATCGTCCGGCACCCGCACATAGCCGGCCAGGAGCGTGCAATATTCGTCGCAACCACCTGGTGTTAAAAGAAACCCGCCAATCCGCACCAGCCGCGAGACCGCCAGCCCCATTTCCTCCCGCGCCTCGCGCGTGACGATCTCCTCGGGTGTCTCGTTGCCATCCGCGAGCCCGGCGCACAGCTCAACCATCACCGGATCAAGCCCCGCCGCCAGCGCCGGCAGCCGGAACTGATCGATCACCACCACCTGGTCGCCCACCGGATCATACGGCAGCACCGAAGCCGCACGCCCCCGCCGCCACAGCTCCCACGTCCGCACGCCGGACATGTCGCCATCGAACCGCCGGTTCCGGAATCGCACGCGCTGCAACGGAAACCGCCCGCTCCAGACGGTCTCCACGGACTCTAGAACGACATCGCTATTTGAAGGTAACGCTGTGGACGGCATTGAGTCTCAACAAAAGAAAGGCTGGTGGGGCGTGCCGCCCCCCCAGACCCCCGTCACTCTTTAGCTGAACCGACCCGCTTTTTCTAACCGGGCCTCAAAGGGGATTTGCGGCCAAGATCTCGCGCAACCGCGCCGACGCCGCGGGACCCTTCACCGCGTCCCGCCACATCGACTCCGCCACCCGCTGATGCGCCGCCACCGCCTCATCCGCGCCGGTGATCATCGCCACGCCGGCCTGCACATGCGGGATCGTATCGGTCCGGAACCCATTGATCGCCAGCGTTGCCCGGTCGCGCGCCCGCAAAATCTGGAACTGCCCGGTCGGCTCGCCCGAGCTCAACAGCCCGAACTGCAAGCCCATCGGCTCCGCCTCCATCACATTGGCGATATTCTCGATCTCCGCCCGCGCCACCGCCCGCGCCCGGAACCGCAACTGCTCCGACCGCACCAGCCCTTGCCCGACACCCTGGGTCAGGAACCGCGCCACGCCGCTGGGCGACAGCATGGAAATGATCGCCGGCCGCCGCATACGGTACATCCGCTTGCGCTCGGACAGAATCCCTTGCACCTGGTCGGCCATCGCCTGCGCCGCACTGCGCTCCGGCCCCGTCTCCCCCGCCGCCTCGCGGAAAATCTCGGTCTCGACCATGTCCAGATCGTCCGACGAAATCAGATAGGTGAACGGCACCGCAACCTGCAGGATCTGGTCGGCCGTCTCCTCCACCTGCCGCAACCGCTCGAACAACCCGATCGGCCGGTTATAATATTCGACGCCGATGCCCAGCAGCGACAACGGCGAAATTTTCAGCAGCTCCGCCAGCCGGTTGACGGTATCGAGCTTGATCACCTCGCCCTTTTCGTAGCGATACAGCGCCGCCCGCGACACGCCCAGCCGCGCCGCGATCTCCTCCGCCCGCAGGCCCGACTCGAGCCGATACGCCCGCAATTGCTGGCCGATTTCAGTAAAACGCATTGCTCTCAAAACCTCCGAGACCGATCAGATCCACACGCGAGCCGGCGATCTGACCGGGAAAAGCCCTGGGTGTGTTATCAGCCTTTATCATCAAACGAACACCAGTCACTTTAGCAGGGACGAGTCTTTTTTTGCACACTTTCGTGAGGTTGTGACTCATCAATCTATCGGCTGTCCCGATTCCTGTTGATTCTGTCACGCCAGCGGGACGCGCGCTTGCCGCCTGAGGCACGTGGCCCTATCGCCTGTGACCGCCGGTTGCAAATACGCGGCAAAAGCACGCCGAACGTTTCCTGGAGCCCTACGTGATCGCCGAACGCATCTTGATGGGTGTCCTGATCGGCGGCATCGCGCTGGGCTGCGTGGTGGTTCTGTATCCATTCGCATCGGCCTTGCTGTGGGCGGCGATCCTGGTCTTCGCGACCTGGCCGGCAACGCAATGGTTACGCCGCACCCTGCGGCTGCACAAGGTGCTCGTGGCGCTCGCCATGGTTGTTCTGACCAGCACTATTCTCGTGCTGCCGCTGGTGCTCGCGGCCCCCGGGGGCGCCGCCGACGTGAAGGAGCTGCGCGTGGCGCTGGAAGCCTGGCTCGCCGGCGTGCCGCCCGCCCCGGCCTGGCTCGGCCACGTGCCGGTGGCTGGCGCCGCGCTGCGCCGTACCTGGGACGCCTGGGCGCACGACCTCTCGGTGATGACCGACTTTTTCCGCCCCTATCTCGGCGTCGCCGCCGAGCGCGGCTTGTCGCTCGCGCTCGGCGTGGCCGGCGGCTTCGCCCAGCTCGGCGTGGCGCTGTTCGCCGCGTTCTTCTTCTGGCTCGCCGGCGAGGACCTCGCCGAAACGCTGCAACGCCTGGTCCATCGCGTCGCCGGCCGCTACGCGCCGCTGCTGATCGCCGCCACCGCCAACACCGTGCGCGGCGCCGTCTACGGCATCCTCGGCACCGCCATCCTGCAGGGCTTCCTTACCGCCATCGGCCTCTGGATCGCCGGCGTGCCGCGCCCGCTGCTGCTCGGCACCGTCGCCGCCTTCCTCGCCGTGCTGCCGATCGGCGCGCCGCTGATCTGGATCCCGGCGGGCCTGTGGCTGCTCTCCAACGACCACACCGCCCGCGGCATTTTCCTGCTCACCTACGGCGTCGTCGTGGTCTCCGGCGCCGACCACCTGGTCCGGCCCTATTTCATCAGCCGCGGCGCCAAGCTGCCGTTCCTGCTCACCGTGCTGGGCGTGCTAGGGGGCGTGCTGGCCTTCGGCGTGCTCGGCATCTTCCTGGGCCCCGTGCTGCTCGGCGTCGGCTATACGCTCATCATCACGTTCCTCGCCACGGAACGCGCCGATGCCGGCTGAAGTTGGCACCATGCCGGGCCATCTCCTGGCCGCCGCGCTGCAACACTCCGAATAGCGACACTTTATGGCACCTCCCGTAGGGTGGGCTTCAGCCCACCTCTGTCGCACCGCACGTACCGTGCAAACCCGATGAGATGTGCGGCTCAGCACACGAGTTTTCGCGCCGTGACCCCGTATGGCTGACCTGTTCGTCCCTGCCGCATTTACCCCTGCTTTGGCGCCGGCCGACATGCGCCCGGCCCGCCCGCCCGCGCCGCGCCGCTGGCTGGAAATTGGTGCGGCGATCTCCGCCATCGTGCATGGTCTGGTGCTCGCCATTTATATATTCGCGCCCGCGGCCCCGCCGCCGCCGGCGCCACCGGCGCCACCCCCGCCGCCGGCCGGCTTCGAAATGGTGTTCCAGGGTGGCGTGCGGTCGCCCGATGCGGTGCCCGCGCCCGGCAAATATATCTCGGTGCCCGACGGCGATATCGCCCCGGCGCCGCCGGACACGAAGATGCCGCAGGCCGACCGGTCGCCGCCGCAGGCAACGCCGGCGCCCGAAGTAAATCTTCTGCCGCCGGAACTACAGATGCTCGCCCCGCCGGAGCCGCAGCCGGATCAGCAAGCGGCACAGCAACCCACCAAGACCGACCGCCGGCGGCCCGCGCGCACCCGCACCGCGCCGCACACCACGCCGTTCCCGCGCCCGCAGCAATACACGCTGTCGACCCGCCCTAGCCCCGCGGCGCCGCAGGGGCTCCGCGGTTCCAAAAGCATGGATCTTGAACTTGGCCGCGAAGTCCGCGGCGGCTCGCTCGAGGATGCCGGCCTGCACGTCACCACCCCCGGCGCCGACGGCGACTACCTCGAGCTGATCAACCAGTACGTCGAAACCCACAAATACTACCCGCAGCAGGCGGCCGACGAAGGCCAGGACGGCATTGCCGTGGTGCACGTCACCATTTCGCCCGAAGGCCGCATCCTGCATCTGGAGCTGATCGAAAGCTCCGGCTCGTCCTGGCTGGACATGGCGTGGCTCGGCCTGTTCCGCAGCATGCGCCTGCCGCGTTTCCCGCCGAACATGAAAGTGCCGCAGTTGGAGCTGGATGCGAAGATGAATTACGAACTTTTTCGCAGGTAAGAAAGGCCTTCTTTTTTTCAAAAAAGAAGTTCTTCCTTCCTTCCTACCCTGGCCGCCGCCAGCACAGCCGCCACCAGCAGCATAGACCCCGCAATCAGAAACGGCATGCCCGGCACCGCCCACCCCAGCCGCGGCACCGCGAACACCGCATAGCTCTCGGTATAGATCGCCGGCGCGAACAGCCCGGCAATCCCGAGCAGACTGCTGCTGGCGCCCTGCAACGCGCCCTGTTCGTTCGCCAGCACGCGGCGCGTCATCAGCGCGGTCAATGCCGGGTCGGCCAGCCCGCGCAGCGCCAGCACCGGAATTGCCAGCATGAACAGGGCAGGGGTGGTGGCCAGCCCCATGCCGGCAAACCCCGCGGCGCCAAACCCGAGCCCCGCCAGCAGCGCCCATCGCTCGCCCAGGAAGCGCACCGCGGGCCCGGTCAGCACGCCGCCCACCAGCGCGCTCGAGATGCCCATGGCGCCCAGCAGCACGCTGAGTTGCCGCAGCGAAAACCCATACCGGTTCAGCGCATACAGCACCGTGATGGTCGGCAGCGCGTTCTGCGCCACCAGCCCGAGAAACTGCACCGACGCCATACTGGTCAGCCCCGGCCGCGACCGCAGCAGCCGCAGCGCGCCCACCGGATTGGCGCGCCGCCAGTCGAAACGGCTGCGGCGCTCCGGCGGCAGCGATTCCGGCAGCACGAAGTACCCGAACAAAAAATTCACCAAACTCAGCCCGGCCGCCACCCAGAACGGCAGCCGCGGATTGACCGAACCCAGCAGCCCGCCCGCCACCGGCCCGGTAATGAACCCGAACCCGAACGCTACCGACACCAGCCCGAACCGCGCCGCGCGTTTCTCCGGCGGCGTAATATCCGCGATATACGCCGCCGCCGACGAAAAACTCGCCGCGGTGGCGCCGGACACGAGCCTCGCCACAAACAGCCAGCCGAGGTCGGGCGCCAACGCCAGCAGCATCCCGTTCAGCCCGAGCCCGAGATTCGACAGCAAGATCACCGGCCGCCGCCCGAACCGGTCCGACAGCGCGCCCTGCACCGGCGATGCGACAAACTGCATCAGCGCCCAACTGGTGGCGAAAATGCCCACCGCATGGGCTGCGGCGGCGGCGCTGCCCCCCGCCATCGCCTGGATCAACGGCGGCAACACCGGCACCAGCAGCGACATCGACAGAATGTCGAGCGTGATGGTGACAAGAATGAAGCCGATGGCCGCGCGCATGACCCGGCTTAGAGCATTATCGGCTTGACTGGAATCGCGCGCCACGTCGGCCAACGCCAGCGCCGCCCCTTCCACCTTTCGCTAACCTTTCCTCTCCATAACAACACATTCCCCACCCCCCGCTCCCTTCAAAAAGGTTTCTCACATGACGCACTTCGCCACCGGCCTCGCCGCGGAACAACTGGCCTGTGCCGCGCTCACGCAGGACGGGTTCACGGTCGTTGGCCGCCGCGTGCGCACGGCCGCCGGCGAAATCGACGCGGTGGCGGAACGGGATGGCCTCACCGTCTTTGTGGAAGTAAAGGCACGGCGCGATCTTGCAGGGGCCGCCGCATCGTTGGGCCCGCGCCAGCAGGCCCGCCTGATGGGCGCGGCCGAAATTCTGCTTGGCGAAAATCCGCAATGGGGCCAGCGCGGTGTACGGTTCGATCTGATGGCCGTGGACCGGGCCGGGCGTGTCCGCCGCATCACCGACGCGATCCGTCTAAATTAACGCCTTCGCCTGTTCGGGTCACAACGTCCGGCATCGCGCGTCCCAAGTTCCACGCCGCTGCCAGACGCGCCCAGACATTTGACCAGGAAAACTTTACCATCTCGTCACCAATTCACTGCGAGAGGTCCCTGGTCCACGCCGCCGGACCTGATCTGGCGAGCACGCAAGATTTTAACACGAAGCACATGATGGAACGGAAAGGCACCAAGAGGAGCGAGCGATCGGTAAAGCCAAGTATTTGAAAACGCCTTATCTTTGTTCTATTTGTGGCGTTCCCTTGCTCTGCGTCCTTGGCGTTAACATCTTACGTCCAGCGGCACGCTGGTTGGCCGGCCCGGACGAGCCGGTGCCAACAGATTGTGTAACTAGACCGAATCTTTTGCGTCCGGCAGCGCACGCTACGATATTTCCGTCCGTTGTCTCGGGTCAACCTCCCCAGCCTTCACTTCAACTTCTTCAAGTCCGGCGCCGCCAGCGCATTGTTCTTGAGTTCGCCGATCCATTCGTCGATTTGTTCCACCGTTCGGAAATTCGCCATGTCGAATTTATCCCAACTCGCGATCTGGCGGCGGGCCTTTTTCCACCGCGGGCGCGGCGGCAGCAGGCCCGGGCCGAACAGAAAGAAATCCGTAATACGCAGATCGGACGGAACGCCCAGTTCGCGGCCGATCGAGGTGCGCGCCTCATCGTAGCCGAGCGCGCTGACCCACCAGGTCTGGTAGCCGAGCGCGGTGGCGGCCAGATGCGCGGCCATCGTGCTGGCGGCGATGCTTTGCAGCAGAATGCGCTCGGAATTGGCGTGGTAGGATTGATCGAGCTCGGAGCCCTCCATCAGGCCGGGGAAGGCCCAGCTCATGCGCGGATCGAGCACCACCACCACGAAGCCGGGCGCGTGCGCCATCGCACTATAATCAATTCTGTGGAAATGGCCCGCGGCGGTAGAGCGGCGTGCCTGCTCGGCAACGATCCGCTCGGCGATCAGCCGTTTGGTGCGCGGGTTTGTCACGACCACGTAATGCCAGGGCTGCGCGTTGGCGCCGGACGGGGCCTGCGCCGCGGCATCCAGCACCGAGTCGATGTGCGCGCGCGGCATGTCGTAGCTGCGATCGAACTGGCGGGTCGTGACCCGGTCGCGCAATATGTCCATCAAATGGTCATAGCGCGCGCCGCCATCGTCGAAGCTGCGACGGCGCATCGAAAACGGAACTAAGCTATTCAAGTTTCCTCACGATCTGCGGGCAGGCAGCACCCGGCGGGCAACCTCCCCGATGGTGTGAGTCGTGGCAAGTGAATTGATCCGGGAGGGCGAGGCGGATCTCGCGAGGCTCTTCCGCCCGACAACGCCGTCAGAGCGTGCGGATGCGCCGGACCTGGAGCCGATAGGCGCCGTAGGCGATGATACCGGCGACGAGGGCGACCGGCAGCAGCACCGACGCGATCCAGAGAAACAGCGCCGCGACCGTCACGACGCCTGCGGCAACCGCGATCAACGTCGCGACGATACCGACCTTGGCAGTCCATGACAGCGCGGCCTGGCGCGGCAGAAACTCGCCGGCGGGCGTAAGATCGATCGTGTGCCTGTAGCGCAAGTTCATGAAGGGAGTGTGGCGCTGCATCGCCCGCGTTGCAAGATCAAGTCGCACGCGGCGCCGCAGCTCGCGTAAGAAAAGGAAGAAATGTTATTTTGTGAAAAACAGAACCAAAAAGATCATGTTGAGTCTATCGGCGCTTGAGACGGTAGAAAATCAGGTAGCGTGCGTCCGAAGCCACCACAGCTTTTCGGCGCCGGCGCGCGGACATAACCTGTGCTGGCGGCACGCGACGTCCTTCGCTATCAGCACGCGCATGCGTGTTTTCCTGCCTGGGCTGGCGATTTTGCTGGCCGCCGCCGCACAAGCTGCCAACCGCGTGCCGGCCGCCGTGCAGCAAGTGGTGATGGCCTATCTGGAGCCATCGCTGGTGCTGCCGGCGACCGCGCTCTGGACGTTCGACAGCGCCGCGCCGTTCCCGCTGGGCGGCACGCTCGTGTGCGGCCATGTCAATTATCAGATCAGCACACGTCGCTATGTCGGCCCGTCGCCGTTCTACGCGATCGTCAGTGACGACCATGTCCGCGAGTGGGGGTTGGTCACGCCCAGCACCTCGTCCGACCCGACCGGCGCCATCAGGCTGAACTACCAGGAACATTGCGGCCACCTCTAGGTGCGTTCCCCACGCCCTGCTTGGGGCGCACACGCCAGGGTCAAGCCCACGCGACGTCAGGCGGATCACACGAAACCGTGTCCGGCAAGCCTTGCCCTCGTTGCATGGCTGGCTAGACAGAGTGGTGCCCATCCTTTAGGCATTTTTTGCAGGCGGGGATTGTGCCCGCATGAAATCCTTCGCGGTCGCCTTGCCGACCGTCCCGCCTTATGGGATACAGCTCCACATAATGAATTTTGACCCCGAACCCGCACCTGCCGAGGGTCTGCTGTCCAGCGTTTCGCCGGCCAGCCAGACTTTGGTGCGTGGGTTGGACGTGCTGGAACTGGTCGCATCCGGCCCCGCGGCGCTGAGCGCCATTTCCCGCCAGCTCGGCCTGTCGCGCAGCACGGTCCACCGGCTGGCGACCACGCTGCTGGAGCGGCGCTACCTGAACATGACGCCGCGGCGCGGCTATTCGCTCGGGCCGAAATTGCTGGAACTCGGGTTTCGCGCCCGCGAGCAGATCAGCCTGGTGCGCCTGGCACGGCCCTACCTGGAGGCATTGGCGGCCGAAACCGGCGACGTGGCGGTGCTGGCGGTGCGCGACGGCGACGACGCGCTGATCGCCGACCGGGCCGCCGGCGGCCGCCGTGTGCTGCCGAGCGTGCGCGCCGGCGACCGGGTGCGGCTGGACGTATCGGCGTTGGGGCATGCGCTCGGCATGCGGGCCGCGGATATTTCAGGCAGCGCGCCGGCCGCCGTGGTGCACAGCACCAGCGGGCACGATCCGGCACCGGAAATTCGCACGATCGCGGCGCCGGTGTTCGGCGCCGACGGCACCGTCCGCGCGGCGCTGGGGATTGCCGCCGCGTCGGTCTACGCCGACCGCGCGCACCATGACGCGGCCGCCGCCGCGGTGAACGAGGCCGCCCGGGCGCTCGGCGCGGAACTCGGCTGGCGCGTCCAAGCGGCGCCGTCGGCGGCCGGCGCCGGCGCGGCACGGCAATTGCCTGACAGTTCGACTGAAAGTCGGGGCGGTCAATATGTTGGATGAAGGGAAGCGGGACCGCATGGGAGAGCCCAAGCCATGAATTACCTTGAGCAACAACGAAATCCGCTCAAGAGCGCGCCCAGCCTGGCGATCGTCGCCGGCCTGCATGTGCTGCTGATTTATTTCATCATCGCGGTGCTGGGCAAACATTACATCGAAAAGCCGCCGCCGCCGCTCATCGTGAAGGTCGTCAAGACGGACACGCCGCCGCCGCCCCCCGCCCCCCCCCCCCCCCCCCCCCTTACCCCCCCCCGGAATTGTCTTCTTTTTTTATCCTTTTTTTTTTTCTCCGGGCCCCCTTAGGGTAAGAGTTAACA